>Ga0073921_1000004_pt1 | contig 24337 bp, 39 predicted proteins | sample GWRWT3_30Apr14_FD_70954 | JGI IMG/M metagenome (GOLD analysis project Ga0073921, IMG submission 70954) | Sand microcosm microbial communities from a hyporheic zone in Columbia River, Washington, USA - GW-RW T3_30-Apr-14 | ecosystem: Engineered > Artificial ecosystem > Sand microcosm >...
TTGATAGTCATCATTCTTATGTGCCATCCCACAAGATGGACAGAACGACATACCCTTATGCATAGCACTGCCACACATCTTGCACGAAGAGAACGGAGACTGCATTGCTTGTGAATAGTCAGGCATGTAACCTTGCATCTCAGGTCTTTGATAAGACATACGGCGACGCATCATCTCATCTTCTGACATAGGAGTGTTTGAACGTCCGTAGCCAATCATTGGAACAGTTTGCATATATCCTTGAGGAGCAAACGGCTCACTCATGTTTTGTATTGCTGAATACTGAGTTGATGGAGACATGATTGGCATATAGCCTTGGACGGCAGGATATGCGGTCGTATTAGGCATCACGGGCATATAGCCCTGCATCGAATCTTCTCGTGGAACCATATAACGACGACGCATCATTTCTTCCTCCGACATAGGAACATTATTCCTCATTGTATTCATTCCTTGCACCTCCGCACGTTGGGGGAATGCATAAGTGTACGACTTTGGACGCACAAGAGCCACTGAAGGGTTTGATTGCACAATAATAGAAGGCTTTTGCATTTCCATACCATAAAAATTGCCTTTAATAGGTTCGTCGATTTTTGCTAATGTGTCTCCACGATGCGTTACTTGTACATCCCCTAGTATGTACGAGCCATCACTTTGTTTCTCAAACAACCGTATTTTATAAACAGGCTCACTTGATGTCCCAACCATAGGTTTACCATTAGGGCTCGGTGTAAGTGTGCCGCTACTTGACATTGCAACAATTTGACCTTGAGCAAGCCCACCAGAAGAATTCCATTGAACATAGTCATTAATCTTGAATTGTGCTTTAGTATTACTAAAGCCCATATTAATCATATCTTTTAACGACTTCGTATTAGCCATGTTTCTAGGTTCGGCTGGCTTAGGGGTAAGGCTTGTCTCAGCAATATTCCATCTAATGATTTGACTTGCATTCCCGACACTTTTCCTCTCAACGAGGTGACTTGCCGCTCCGCTTGAAAACCCCAACCGACCTTCTTGCCCAAGTTTTGCAATCATCATGCGATATTCATTACTAATTTCAATCTGACCCTCGTACCAGAGACCAGCGTCTTTTACGACGATTCTTCCAGTACCAACAGTTCCCTTACCAACAACTTCATCCATGCCGTGAGCATAGTAAAGATTCATCTTGAAGGAGTCGCCAATGTTTGTTGGTCGTCCAAAATCACATGATTGAGTAAAGAAGTCACCATCCAAGTCCGTTCCACCGAACCGAATTAGGTAACCACTGACTTTCCCACTCGACGTGACTTTGACCTCATCACCGAATGTAACCAGTAAGTCTTTCATTGTCTTAGTTCCGTTTTTATCCAATGCTTCATCCTGTGTACCGTAAGGACTTGGACGGCACGAATCCGTCTCACTTACATTACGTCGTTTTTTTTCGTTGTCAACTTGACACTACAAGTTCGTTTAATGGTATCAAACGAGCAACATTGCCCCATGTGTCATCCATATACGTCGTGGCAAACGATGATAAGGGTGTGCCGCTTTCCCAGAACTCGTATCGAGTCTTTCCTAGTGTACTCTTGCGTTCGTCTGGGCTTAATCCCATGAACAGTTGCTCGGATGTCGGGATGTCAGCATCAACACTTCCATCGACGACTGGTACGGTTACACAGCGGCAACGAGGATGGACGTGAGGATGTTGAGTTACAGGAGACACAACACCATGTAACCCCCAACAAATAGCACTCGTTTTCACATCAGCCGAACATACTCGTCTGTAACCAATGAGGTTGTCCTTGTTCTTGGCGTAAGCAACCATTGCTCCCGCTCGTGAAGCATGAAGCATCTCGTTACGAATAATGTTCTCATACTGATTAAACGCATTCATACGGATGCCATTAAGGACAGCCAGTACGTAGGCTTGGTCTGATGTTTCTAGTGCGTCATTAATATTTTTCTTGAATGTGGATGACACTACATTAATCATTGACGCTATTGACTCGCCATTAGATGCAATTCCAGACAGGTCACTGATGTCATAACTGTCAACATTGACCCACTGCGTATCTGGGTTTTGCAACAAAGCCATATCCTTGACTTCCTCGGATGATGTTTCAGCCACAGCAAATTGACCACCTTCAGTCAACTCAATTACATTTTCAGTGAACGCCTCAAGTGCCGCTATATGCTTCTTGCACAATGATGTCGCTTGACTCTTTGTCATCCCGTCGGTCAACTCTAACGCCATCTTTTGACTTGAAGATAATAACTTACTCCACGTTTTTTGTGCGGACTCTATTACGGCTTGTTCTTGACGCAAGACATCCCGCTGAAGTTGCCTTGCACTGGAATAAAGAGGTGAGTGGAAAGACTTTGCGGCAATGCTGTCATTGGACGAAAGCACGTCTTCAGACCTTTTTGCTAGAATGCGATTACGCATCCGCTTTGCCCACGAAAAACCTTCGTCCCCACCCCATGCGTCCCATGCTACTCGCCCCTTGGATGGGAATCCTTCTTCACCCTCATTGAAGCCTTCAGCCCTTTTATCAACCTCGTGCCTAGAGAAGAATGAGTACATACGCATGACAGTATCACTGGAAAGGTTCTCTCGATTGACGAGTTGATTAGCCCTTGCCCAACCTACTCTTGTAGCACCCGGATTACCTTTTTCTCGCCAAGCAATTGCACGACGAGCGGCACTAGCCATTGCTGAGGTTGGAATGAATGTGTCAACAGAGCGAATCTCATACTGAACAAGTTTTATCTCTTCGTTAATTTCAAATTCGTCACTTTTGACCTCGACTGATTTGATTGGAACCACGGCTGGCATAATGCCACCGACCATACCAATGCCCTTAGCATGGAACACTTCAGCATCCTGAGGTTGAACTAGTTCGCCAACAATCTTCCTTGCTTCAGCACGGTCAACAATGCCGCTTTCGTATAGTGATGTAGAACGAGCCACCTTAGTTGTATTGTCTTCATCAAGTGCGTTTACATTAGCATTGTCAAACGCAACAACATCACCTTCCTGAATGTCAGTAAATAGAGGTAATATTTTCAAGGTTAGTACATCAGCAATCTGTTGCTGAAGAGGAACCATCCCATCTTCCCAAGCCGCTTTTCGAGCCTCAGCGTAGTTTGAGTAGGTGTTACGCTCAAGCCCAGCACCAAGGCTGAGAACCATACAGTTCAATCCAAGAGCGGCACTGATTCTTTCTTCTGGCTTACGACGCAAACCATCGAGGTTCATCTCAGCGGGGCTCATAGATAGCCGACTCACGGTGTATGGAGCGGTCATCACCGCTATGCCACCAGCGTAATCAGACGTAAAGTCCTCGGACAACTTTTCCTTCATGGCACGAGCGTCATCAACTGACATCTCAACCATGTCGCCGGGAGAAGGCCCGACTAGCAATGATGGCATTGCGTTATTTCGAACAAGTGCAAACGCAGTTGTTGAAGATTGGTTGTCAGTAGAAATCTCTTTTAGTACAGCACTAAGTTGAGTACGCCCGAGACGGATATCTTTTGGGTCACGAAGGTAAGCCCAATGAATGATTTCTTCAGACGGAATAATGAAGCGTCGCCCATCAACCGTGTAGACAAAGTTCTCGGTGGTTGTAGTCTGATTACCCTCAGGTGAAACCATATCTGCCGGAAGATACTGGAGGTAATACTTTTGCTCACCATCTTTAGCACCCCTAATAGGCATGATGCGAGCGTAGGCATTACCAAGAATCTTGTAGTCCTGAATAATCCAGCCCCACCATCGACTTGCCGGAATGTTCGGGTATGGGTTTTTAATGACGTTCAAGCACGGATGCTCGTCAATAATCTCATACTTATCAGCACTCGTGTTTGGTGTGTTACGCCGGATGACTGGCTTTGACAGACCCCAGTTTCGAACATACCAGTCGATACCAATAGCAACAATTCCGTTTAAACCAAGGTCACCAGATTCTTTTGCCCAGTCACGATTAGAACTTGGGAGACGTGTCGTAATTAGACTTGTCAGTTTGCCGCTTCCATACCTTGCTACGACCCGATTCTGACGGGATAGCGGAAGTTCTCCCGCTGGGGCACTTTGCTTGAAGAACCCCTTCATCCGTTCCCAGATTGCCATTTCTATCCCTCAATGAATTTCGTGACGTTTTTATCAGCCCACACAACATCATTTGTGTTTCTAGCCCTGATAAACATCACGTTACCATCAGCCCCCACGAACTCAAGCCCATAGCCCTTGCCAAAACTGTAAGCGAGTCCCTTGAAGTCACACTCCGTGCCACAAGGCAAGGTTGCTTTGAGACTCACCTTCTCATCCAATAGTTGTTGGTATTTAACGATATTCATGCTTGTACTATATGCAAGCAACGACATATACGCCACAGAATAACCACTATAATTAGTAAATCAAGTATCTAGCCCTTCCGTACATGAAAGTGGCTGTAAGAGCCTTGTGAAGGCTCTTAGTCTATATATTGAGCATTAGCCTCGATGGCGTGTGCGTTTTTCACAACCGAGTTTGCCTTTTCAGTTTCATAATCAAGTGCAATCTGAGTTGAATCAACCAACATCCACACAAATCCTACGATAAGTAGGATTCGCCCTACCAACTGAAGTGGGCTAACCTTCATGTTACCCACCTTGACCCTTCCGGGTATAAGCCTTACGGCTTTTGAATACCGTGGGTCTCGCCCACGGACGCTCCGACGCTGGGATGCGGTTTTTGACCGACTTGCGGGCTTTTGCCATTTCCCGCTCACTGATTACGATTGTTTTCATTTTGTTTCCTCTTCAAACTTGATTACTTAGATTATTGCATACTTTACAACGATTTGTCAACCCCTTTGTAAAGTATATTTTATCTACCCTTCCGTTCACTTCTTTAGCCCCTTCATGAAGTCACGCACATCTACAACCTTCGCCGGTTTACCCGGGAGACCCAACTCACGCTGAGCCTCACGGCTGTACAAACTCTTCTCAGCGTCTTGCATCCGCTTTATCTGTTCAGGTGTCATTGTGTTCATTTTGTTTCCTCCTTAATTTCCCCAAACCATGTCGAGGCTAACTTCATTGCCATTGGCATCGATTACCTCGACAACTTGAAGGTTGAGTGCCATAGCACGAACCCGAATCGAGAAGAAATCATCGTGGATTTCTGTATTGCTGAATCCTTTTTTTAGGATGTTGCTGTATGCGTAAAAAGTGACTGTGAACATGATTTCTTCCTCTTTCCGAACTTGATTGAATAGAGTATAGAACACTATTTATGTACTTGTCAACCCTTTTGCAAAAAATAATCAAACTATTTTTATGTATCGATAGTGACTAACCTGAAGCCTAGCCAATCATCCTTGAATAGTGGTGATTGACAGACTCTTGATTGACACATACCGTAAGTTTGTTCGGCTGAGTACCATGAACCCGTTACGAAGCATTTCTTACCCTCCTTAGAGTCTTGTAGCCATTCAGCGACATTGCCCGATACATCGAGAACTCCATAACCATTAAGATGTGTGTTATGAGTCCTTGTAACTGAAACCGTGCTGAACCGCCGTGACTTTACTGATGTCCAACTTAGACTGTCTAAGTAAATGTCACCCCAAGGATATAGGGCTTTCGTCTTTTCTTGCCCACCACGGGCTATGAGAGTCCATTCATTGTCATATGGCAAGCGAACTGTATCTTGATAATAATTTTTTATCCAAGCACAGTAATCCTGAATGTTATGCCAGTTTAGGTTCACCATTGGGTGGTCTAAAATCCAACCAAATGCAGGGGTAGGCGGCATTGCCTTAGAATTCAATAAACAGTAGTGCTTGTACATGGCTACGGTTACCGGGTACACGCCAACATTCATCTGTAAACCAACTTTAGTATACTTATAGTTTTCGTATGTAGTCACTTAGGCATTACATCACATTTATTTACTCACAACACCGTTGACACCTATATTAGTTTATGTTACTGTATACACATGAGAAGAAAGAAAAATTGGAAGTCCAGCGACTTCTTTTGTGTGCCAATTGTGTTCGAATGCCCTGAAAGAGCAATGCGATATTCAAAACGGATGATTGTAAAGTCCGTTGCATTTTCCGTTGATGGAAAGTGCTGGCTTCTCAATCCTGTTGATGCTCCGAAAATGAAGAAGGCGGGGTACATGATGCTTGATGAGCACATTGTGTCATTGATGCACGAGCCGTAAGCAACCGAGCGTCATCAACATGTGATTTGAGGCACTTGTGTGCTAGAGGACTCCACAGACGCATGATGTCAGGACAAACCTCACGATTACCATTCCACTTTCGACTTGCTGTCATCTGAGCGTCTTCTGGGCTTAGCGGTGTCCACAGTGTTGTCAGGCAGTGAAGCGGCACACTTAGAAATTTGTTATCTACACGCACTCTGACTGTAGATGGGGCAAGCCCATAACCCACTTTGCGGGGAGGAAACACGACTCGACATAACGTCCCACTTGGAATCGTAGTTTTTCCTCCGTAAGGCGTAAACGAACTAGAGAACTCCATCAGGTTCCCTACCCTAATTTCGGGTTTTTCTTTTCTTGCACGGGATGTCACCTGAAGATGCATCGCCCATGCCGTTATGTACCAGTCTCTAACAACGTGCAACTCATCTGATGAGACTACAACCGGAGTGTCTATAACTGAATCGTAATCAATCTCAATTCGATAAACCTTGACGTTTAGCAATAAGTCTTCGATGACACCGTACACGTCAATGACTTGAGCAAGAGGAATCAAGTTTCTCATACTGCTTGCATTGTCCTCCTTCGTATGACTTCATCGTAAGCGTCTACAACGGCATCGACAACGTCGTCGTGTCTTCCCAGTGGAAACATACGCATTTCATCAAGAACTTCGTTATTCCACTTGCCTTTAACCATGTAGACGTTCCCGTGATTAATCTGGCTAACCAGTGCCTCTGCTCGGACAACTTTACTTCCGCTTGGCATATGAATCGACACTTTGAATCCATGCAACATCTTCAGGAGATACTTTGCCTGAGACCGTCCAGCCTGTGCTGGGTCTTGAGGTAATCGACACGTAGCCTCACGTCCATCAGCAATCGTAGTTTTTAGGATAAGGTCGTCACGCTCCTCAACATCGAACTGACCTCTAACCAAGTCTAGTATCCAGAACCGCCCCTGCTTATCGAGTGCCGCTTTGATGCCAACGGTGTAGTCACCACTACCCTTGACTGAAGCCAAGTCCCATGCCCTTACGAGTTTAGCGATATCAGGGCCGTGTTCCATAATCGTAATCTTGTCTTGTTTGATAAACGAACCCGTCCTTTGAGTAGGTGTCTGTTGATACAAGGCAAGCCATGAGTACTCACCTTCGTTTTGCATCTGTACAGAGCGGATACGTTCGAGTGCATCAACTGGGTATCTGTCAGGCCATAACGCTTCACCGAAGTTGCGTCCTAGAGGGTCGTCTGGTTCATCGGCAATCGCTGGGAGTTTAAGAACCGTCCAGCGATTTGGCTCCGATTCAATAGCACGACTAATGATGTCGTCGTGATGCCATCGAGTAGCCACGATAATAATTGAACCACCGGGTTCAAGACGAGTATAAATATCGTCGGTGTACCAGTCCCAAGCCTTTTCACGAGAGTTGGCGGACTCAGCATCTTCACGACTACGGATAGGGTCGTCGATGATGATGTGTTTAAATCCAACACCAGTTGGAGGAGAACCAACCCCACGACTCATGAACGTGCCGCCCTCAGGCATACCCCATTCATCCTGAGCCTTCGAACTCTCCATCAATGCTCGTCGCCCACTCACAATTGAACGGGCTTTACGTGAGAAACGTCTGGCAATACGTTCATTGTAAGCAGTTACCAACACGTTTTCGTCTGGTTCACGCTCGAAACAGTACGCTCCGTACCGCACAGTGATGGTTTCAGTCTTCCCGTGACGAGGTGGCATAGAGACGGCAAGGCGGTCTATCTCTCCACGGTCGATTGCGTCAAGGTGTTCACAGATAAGTTTGATGTGAGGGGGATTAGCATCCCATGCTTTTGGAAGTGTTAACCTGAGGTACTCGTGGTATTCACTGAGTGAGCCAACTTCAACCCCCTTGTGGTACGGACTGAGTGGTGTCTTACCATCAGGACTCAGGTTCCTCTTCAGTGCCTCCTCCATCAGAACCTTGCGTAAGTAGGGAGATAATTTGGTCATTCGAAAGTTCCTTCACTGTAATCTGTTGCTTACGTCCCCAGCGTTCAGAATGACCACGTTCCAATAGCCATGCCGCCGCCGACCAATTCTCCTCGGACGCTTTGCGAACACGGGCAATAAGCCCTACCTCACCTTTAGCCTGTGCTTGCCTTACCTTCTGGGCAAACTCGACATACTCTATGTAAGCAGGACGTTCATGTCCATGCTCACCACGAGCAATCCATTTCTTGAGCGTGTCATACGACACACCAGCCGCTTCTGCCGCTATCTTTAGTGTTGCACCAGCAGTGACCGCATCGAGTACTAACTTTTCAGATGTCTCTGTCAACAGTGACCGTCGCCCATTCGGGCTTTTGCGTTCTTCGCCATAGCCTTCCATTATTCAACTAGCCTCGCTTTTCGTCGTGTAATTTTTTCCCAGTAAGAGAGAAGTGCGTCACACACATTTGTGTCTTTGCCTACAATGAGTTCAGCATCGTCTAGTTGCCACACTTGACCGACGGCACAACGCTCCTCGGGAGTTTCTTGCTCCGTCTTGTTGTCTTCAGATAACGATTCCGATGCATCCGTGGCTGACTTAGCAAGAAGCCCTATTAGTTCATCAAGGTCACCATCCTCAAATCCAGTTCCAGCCAAACCTTGTTCAGTCGCAATCAGCGTGGACAACAACTCGGCTAAGCCTGATTCATCGTCTATCCCAAGCCTAGTTGTTCGGTTGTCAACAAGCAACAGCCTAATCTCGTCACGTTCATCTATATCAACGTACTCAACTGGAATCTTTTCAAAACCCAACTGAACTGCCGCCATATATCGATGGTTTCCAGCAAGAATGTGGTTGTTCCGTTTGTTGACTACAATCCGTCCATAGAATCCATTCCTTTGAATTGACTCAATGATTGCACCAACGTCTCCTTGGTTAACATTATTCACATGGGGCTTCAGTAGTTTGACATCTACCTCTGCCGTCATCATGTTGATTGTCATGCAATGTCTTTCTTTAGCCAAACTTCGTCATAACCAAGAATTTCCATATTCTCAATCCTGATAGGGAAGATGCGATGAGACTTCTTTGCTACAACTTCACCTAATTCATCGAGGTGCAATTCAATGCCACGAAGGATAACAAGAGTATGCTCGCCAACAATATCTTCTTCTATAAGTCCAAACCTATACTTGCCGTCTTTCGAACTACGGTAGCGTACTCGTGTTCCTTTTTGCGTCACGTCAAGCGATTCCCTTTTTTTAAATCGCCCTGAATTAACGCCAAGTGTATATGTAACTACATTCGTTACAAACAAGACAATTATTGAATTGATATCTATGCCCATTTTTTATTCCACCTTTCCATTCCTTCTTTGGACGTGCTTTTATTGCGACTCGCCATGTACAGTGCAACTGCTCTCTTAGCGACGCTTAGGTTCACAAAGTGCTTATTCTGTGTAAACCCACCAGCCTCCCGGACAAATTGAGCCCTAACGTCTTCAGGTATCTTATCTAACTCATCACCAAGTTCAGCCCGATTGGTAGCATCCATAACCATGTTGGCGGACGTTAGTGTTTGTGCAACTTTTACCGCCTCATCCGCACCAGCAACATTTTCGACTCGACTGACTATATTGGCTACAAACTCGTCACGCCCCCTATCTCCAGTTGGACGCAAGTATTCAACCCAGTCAAATAGATTATGCTGTTGATTTTGCTCACGAGCCTCAATCTGAGGAACTGGCTGGAATGTTGCTATCTGCCTAGCCTGATACGTCCCACCATCAATTCCGTAAGGGAGGTCAAGAATGCCGCAAACCTTTTTTGTTACATCTTCGTAGGTTGGTCGGAATCGTTGACTACGAATCCAATACCGTAGTTCCCAGACTTCAGGCGACTCAACACTAAATTGTTGGCGGTTCCTATCCATTTTAGATTCACATACACGTTTGCGTAACGGTGAGAGAGTTTTAGTGTATGAATCAACATCCATCTTGTCCATCTCTACGCCCCCGATGCGTGAAATGTCGCTCATGATGTCCCTCCAAACCTGAACCCATGCTTTTTGTCCTTCAGTAGTATTCATGTGTATATAGTACTTGCACTATATACACATTGTCAACAGGCTAAAATTATTTTAATAAATATACGACTATACTATTGACAAGTTGTATTTGATGTGCAACAATCTAAGTAATCAGGTTCGGTTGGAGAAAATCATGGAAACAATGCTCATCAACTTCATCAACGACATCGTCCTCGCTGAGGGCTACGATGTCTACCTATATGTAGAGGACACTGACCCACTGTCAGATGACATCCATCGCTGTGAGCCTCAAACGGCTATCGTCGGCGGACTCCTTTGGGGACGCACCCGTATAGACGGGGTGTACAGCAACTTTGATGACCTGAGTGACAACTCAGTCCTAACCAGTGCAATCGCTCAGTGCATTGCATACCCAATCAGGGATGTTTATACCGAATATCAAAAACAAGGTGCATACATCCGGGTGACAACGGAGAACCTAAACTTCTACGAATTCACCGTTTGGGCAAGATGGAAGGTCTTTGCATAATAAATAAAAAATACTTTACTTTGTACTTGACAACTAAGTAAAGTATGTCCTATACTATAATCAATCAAGTTTGAAGAGGAAACAAATGTACACAATCAACGAAATCAGAATCAAAAGCGGGAACGTGCAAGTGCAAGTACTTGCAATCCCAACCCACACCAACGTGTGGGTCATCGTTGACACAGACGGTGCAACTAGCCACCGTGGAACAATGAATATGGTGTTCGGTGAGTTCGAGCACACGTTCGTTGACATGATGACCCCAGCGATGGCGGTCAATCATCTCCTCCAAGAGATGGAAGGGAAAGAAGTAGTATGACTCCCCTTTACTCGCAAAATTGCGAATCGTGCATATTCCTCGGCTCCTTTAATGAGGCTGACCTCTACCTGTGCTACGGGTATCACCAACGTGATGGAGGATGCCTCGTAGCAAGGCACTCCTCTGACTGTTCTGACAACGTATGTTGGAACTTCGCTGACATCGAGCGAATCGGATTGGCGACTATTGCCAGACCAGAAATTGCTGAGGCGTATCGCCGAGCAGTGAATCACCCTTTGTTTACTGATACACTTGACACAAGGAGAATCAAATGAATCCAATTGACGCAAGTACTTACACTGATATCGAGGCGTACCGTAACGAGGTTGTAAAAGCCATCTCACAGACCTCACCAGACTTCTACAGGAACTTTAAAGTAATCGCCTTAGATAACTCAAAAGATGTTGTATGTTTCGCTGTAGAAAAAACGGGTACAAACGTCATTGACCTCGTTGGCTCAGGAACTCTAGAAACGGTTATCAGCACATGTGCATTGTTTCAGGACGGAATCCCAAGTAACGATATCGTAGAGGCTGTTACTGAAGAGAAGGTTAAAGTACTGGCAACTAAACTTATCAAACGACTACCATTGCCAGACGTTGAACTGTAAGCCCTCACAAGCCCCGTACAGCCCCGTTTAGTTCGGGGCTTATTAGTTTTACGGGTAATAATAAACAATGCCTTATTTGGACACTACTCGGACTAGCACACTGACGATGGACTACTCGTTTAGTATTGCAAACCGCATGTATCAACCCGGATACCTTATTCCTCCTGAAGACGAATACACATTTAAAAACCATAACTTGACAATGAGTGGTCACCTTGGTTTCTTAGCAACTGTCACTATCCATATAGCGGCAGTGCCAAACTCAACAGACCCGCCATACGCCGGAGGTTTTAATTTCTCAATTCCTTGGAATTGGAAGATTTATGCAACCATCAACTGTAACAATGGACACGGTGTAAACACGACGGTTAATGTTGACTTACATACGTTTACGGGAGTGTCAACAAGCACAAACTTTATTGACTTCGCCAGCACTATTAGTGGAAGTCTGAGTTGTACAGTCGGCACAGATGTGCTTTGGGATGTGACCGTCACAGGGCAAACGGAACCCCCTACTATTACAACCGTTACGTGGCCTCAACCGACTGCTTATCGTTGGTATGAGCGAGCAACGGTTGGGAGCACGGCTACAACTACACTGACAGTGAATTCATCGTATGGGGCTGGCGGTAGCGGGTCTCACACAGCAACTGGGACAGTCGCCAGCATCAGACCTCCAGCGACCTACAATGCCGCAATTGCTTCAAGTAGTACAATCAGTTCACCCATATCTACATCAACAACGATTACTGTAGCCGAAGTCAAAGTCAATGGAAAGTATGTAAAAACATACACGCATAGTCATAGTTATGGCTCACAGACAGCAAGCATGTTTTCTATGACACTTCAGTCTATTGCCGGAAGTCTGTACAGTGCAACGGGAACAATATCAACGACGAGTTACCTAACTCGACTCGTATCCCTTCGTGGAAACTACCGAGCATGGAAGAATGCATATACCGATGTACTCCGCTTAAATGTCTATGGCTTTGATTACGAAACATCTGCTTATAGGGCTTTGACATCTAGTAGCGGTGCAATTGGTGGCGTTGAACCAACGGATACACTTGATTACTACTCAACCACAACTGTTCTCAATACAGGTTCTAGCAACACACTTACCACAGCACTCAATCAAGTGCCGCCCTTAATCTATGCGTTGACAGATACGACCGACCTCATAGCAAATGGCGAGTTGGCTACTGAGAACCGATTCCTCTTCAGGGGATGGCAGTTCGACGGGATGACTACAGTGCATGATGTCAACAAAAGCATCAGCATATCAGGGTTGAGTAATACATATGCCAATAACGTCAATATGTCGGCATATAGGTACTTGTTAATCGACATAAATTCAGTCGGGACAACAATAGGAAGTTTAGTCATCACAAGTATGCCCGGAGCAAGAACCAAACAATGGAATATTGCTCTTGGGAACGGCAACAACGTTTTACTTATAGACCTTTGTGCCCCACCACTTGAAACTGCTAGTGTAGACTCTCAAGACGTGCCTTTGCCTCGAATAAATCCTGATATGGCTCATAACGCAACTTATGTTGGAACGGCACAACAGGACGGGCCTTATTGGGGAATCACCAGAGTCAGTAGTATCGTTTTTACCCCTGCTAGTGGAGCATCTTGGACTCTCAACTCGTTGACACTGACAAGAAATGCAAGACCAGATACAACTCAGAACTTTGTATATACATCCAGAGACTATAGTGTTGAGCGAATCACTAAAGCAGTTGTTTCAGAAGCGGATACTACCACTACCTTCAAATGCCGTCGCTTCTGGCAACAAGACTCAGTTGCTCGTACTGAAGAAGAGTCAGATGTTCATTGGGAAATAACAGTTGGCGGAGCAACTGGTGTCACTGTAACCACTATCTTTGGGAGAACCATTGCAAACCTTGTTGACGATATTAATGCTACAGATGCACTCAGTGGATACGGTGGCAATGTAATACGGCACAACGGATGGACAGCAACTAAGTCTGTGGCACAACCGGGAGGGGCTACGTGTACAGTCAGTCAGCCACCACTAAGAGATTGTTTTCTTAATGGAGATACCGGATATGCGTCTTGGGTGTACGGAGGCGGAATCCTATGCACTCCAACGATTTCACCCGGTACTGGAACAACATTCACTTACGGCTTTAATATTGTCCCCGGATTGCATAAGGCTCAAACACTATTTGACTCCATTAATGGTGACTTTATTCCGGATATTGATGACCCATTCAACATAAGCACTGCCGGAATTAGTAGTGGAAATCCAATTTTTGAAGGGCTTATCCTTGCAGGGGGGAACATTTTTAGAGGGCCTGCTCATGGAATCGTTTTAAACTCAGGTTCAACAGCAACGCCAAATGTTGGAGCAACCGTTGACTTGATACGTACAAGTAATGGGGCTGTAAGAGGAACGGCAATTACTGGAACGTATGGTCAATTTGAAACCGATAACCCCTTTGCCCAGAACACCATAATAAACTTTGCTCGATTTGCAACACTGAACATCACTGGAACATATCATTCAAGTAAGAGGAATCGAAACGTATTCAGACATACAATTGCAACAGGTGATAGTTTGTCGTCACATAATCACGACTATTCACTAATGCACTTATACTCAGAGAATTCATCCGTATTCAGCAATAGGTTGACGTTTTATATATCTCCTGACAATGGTGCAACATGGAACATCACAGACACAGGGATTTCGACCCTCAGTACAGCGAGTGGAGGCGGTCACAGTACCCGACTGCCGTTTACCGCTGATAGCCGGAAGATTTGGCTAACATATACTCCGGGCGGTAGAACAAATCCAAACCAACTTATAACCAGATATACCGAGAACGAAGGGAGTACGTGGAGTTCAGTGATAGTTTTAGCAAACCCAGCATTTAGACCAACGACGTGTGTCGGAGCCAACGGATTTGAGTACCTGTTCTATTACACGAGCAACAGTACAGCCAGTGCCTTGTCCATTGACTCAATTACTCGTGACACGGACAGCAACGTCATACAGACAGCACATACCGTAGTCACAACAGATGCGGCCTTCGACACCCTTGCCGCTTACGTTAGAGACACTGAGATTTTCCTGTTCTACAGGAAGTACACAACAAACGCCGTTGTAGTTGTCAAAAGCATTGACATGGGGAATACATACAGTTGATGTAAAGAGCCCCGTTATTGCGGGGCTGGTAACTCCACAAAGCGAGCATAGTCATCATCTGCCCACTCTATCGCCATCACGATAGCGTCTTCTTCAATCTCGGCTTGAGTCCCATCTGGATTGTCCTTGATGGCTACTGCCCTTGCCTGAGGGAGATAGTACTTGTAGTACTCCTCCAGTGTTGCTCCTACTGTCATTCTCTTCTCCTCCTAACACCACTGGTGTCCAACGTGAGCGACTGCCTCGATTGGTTGAAGCCCTTGAGCCTCCATCAACTCGATGAGGCTGTCGACGTAGTAGTCGAACTTAGCCTGAAGGGTAATCTTGTCCGTAATCTTGTTTACGAACTTCTTGAACGTCTGAGCATTCTTCTTCGTTCGGAAATAGATACATTCCTCACCATTCTCTGTGACCAGAAACCACCCCCCGGTTTGGTCGAAATCGATGTAGGTCTTCATTCGTGCTGTCATTGTGTCCACCTCTCCAAACTTGATTGTCTATATTATTGCACAGTATTAACTAGATGTCAACACCGTGCAAAGATTTATTTTGAATAGGTTATAGAGTCCATTCCTCTATCTCTGAGGCGGTCACTACTGACTTGGTGATTTCCCCGTTCATGAAAACCGTCAGGGTGACAGTGGCATCTGCCTTCTTGTGAACAATCGCCACTGGCGAGTTCGTCAGAGCCCTCATAACGATGGCATTCCCAGCATCAAGAGCATAGCGAATCGCCTTTGTGTACGAGTTCAGATGATGCTCGTAAGTTCCGTCTACTACTACAATTTTGTAATCGCCAAAGTACATTTTCATATCTCCTTTTTCACCAAACCCTACCGTTTGCCAGACGGTGCGACTTCGTCCCTAGCCCAGATAATCTGGGTCAAAGATGATAGCGAGGTCATCGCTACTCCAGTCATCCCCAGCAACGGGTGGTTGATAATCTGTATTCATTTGTGTTTCCTCTTTCCAAACTTGATTGAACATAGTATAGAACACACTTTATGTATCTGTCAATAGTAAAATACACTATTATTGAAAATACTTTTGTTTCACAAAAAAAGACCGCTTTGTGGACGGTCTGAATATCTAGCCGTGAGTGAATCCCGGCTTGCGGTCTGAGAGGTTCAGAATGACCCATACAGCGGTCATATCTATGTCTTTGGAGTTATTATCGGTTATGCAGTTACCTCACCTCAGTGAACGATATGGACACCTCTACTTTGCGACAGGATGTCGCATTCATATCCTTTGCAATGGACAGTACTTCATCTTCACCGGAGCATCCGATGAAAACCCAGCCCTCAGCAACCAGTGCCTTGCGTACAAGGTAGTTCTGGTCGCTGTACACGAACTCAGTGCGGAACGACGCAGTTGAGAGGTTAGTCTCAAAGATGTTTTTAGTGAACATGAACATGGTTTTCTTCTCCTCCTAGTACAAACCGTCAAAACCGTCGATGTCAAAGTCCATTTCGTTTACCTCTTCAAACCTGATGTCAACAGTATAGGCAATGATTTACAGGGTTGTCAAGGGTTTACAGTAACTATTTTTTAAAACTGTTGACATATATAACACACGAAGGTTATGATTAAGTTAGAGGAACCTAAATTGATATTGAGTTTTGACGGAGTGGGGTTTTTGGATATCTTTGTTCAGTCAATGCGTATGAAAGACCTACCTTGTTACGAAGGTATTCAAGCGGAACCCGGTGACTTGGTTATTGTCTACGGCAATGGAATCTACTTAAAGCCACCAACAAAAGAAAATACATACACGGTTATCCCTTCTTTTGAATATCCAAATGAAGGCCCGGAGTCATGGCACGAATATCTTGGATGGAATGAGGGGATGGCACTACTGTCCCGTGAGTATGTCACTGAAGTGCTACGCCATCTCGACATGAAGTATCAACGGATGTACATCAAGGTTATACGTGAAGGTGATGAGTTTGACTTCACAACAATTACAAGAGAAGAGTATTCAGTTATCTCTATGATGGGGTTCAGTGAGTTGCCCCCCAAGAGTTGGAAAGACTACGCATAAGTAAAAAGCCCCCAGTGATTACTAGGGGCTTTTTAGTACCAATCGCTATCTGGGCTCTCTTGGAAGAGAATTTCTTGGAGCAAGAGTAGGGCGGAAACTCAACTCTCGTTCAGCACGTCTTAGATTCGTTTGCATATTCGGCATTCGGTTGTCAATTATATTGAAACGTCTAATCATCGAACTTCGTGATGAACCAGATAAAGGCTCTCCACCCGCCAATAATTCCCTAGCCTTAGGGACTAATCTTTCTACATCGGCAATATGAATCTTCAGTCTTCCTATTGCATCTTTTAAGTCATTATTATTCGTATCTCTTAAACCATCTAGTGTCATCAACTTTGATGACACTGTTGCTTCAGACGCTCGACCTAGGGCTGTTTCGTATCTTTTAGCACGTTTGTCGTTATTTATCTGTCTCGTTATAGCAACACTTGACTCAGGTCGATTCGGTTTATTTAGAAGGTCAGTGTCTGTAAGAAGACCATCATAGAAGTTTGAATTTAACTGATTATCAGTATTGCTAAAAACAGCACCAGCACCAGCACCAGCACCAGCACCACCACCACCAGCACCAGCCCTTTTAGCCTGTCTTTTTGAGTAAGACGCTGTTCCCGGATTTGTTCCCATAGTTATTCCTCCGATAGCCCAGCCATTACACTGGGCTATCTTTACTTACTAGGCTAGTTTGCTAAACGACGTGCTTCTCGACTTTGATTTCTACGTGCTGTCTCTAGGCGACGAATCTGACCGGACTCGGCTGGAGTGAGGGCTCTACCAGAACGTCTTGCTTGGTCACGAACACTTTGTGCAGTGTTACGTGCAATACGAGATTGTCCAGTAGCCTCTTGCCTTGACTGAGCACGAGCAACTCTTGCCGCTGTACCCGGATTAGCGGATATACGACTTGATGTACGAGTAGTACGATTGGGATTATCAGCACCCGGAATTTTCCCACTGTCTGACCGACGAACAAGTTCAGTTTTTCCACCACCACTTCTTCGTAACTGATTATAAGCAACACCCGGACTGCCACCCGTCATCATTCCTTGAAACCCACTACGAGAGATATTAGTGTGTTGATAGACTTCACCATTTTTCAGCCGGACGGTCATTGTCCCATTAGCGGAGCGTGGTCTGTCAGGATTGAATGCCGCACTAGCAATCAAACTCGATGGAGTACTTGGTTTACGTAGTTTTGCATTAACGCTTGTTGTCTGACCGCCAGCACCTACCGCCGGAGCAGGGCCTTGTGTAAAACGTCGTCGGTAGTTAGCCACCATTTGGTCAGCGGCATCACCTTTTGCTCGTACAAGACTATTGTAGGCAGTGCGTGGAACATTACGGAACTGAACATTTCTCCCATTCACTGTAACCGTCAGGCTACCCGTCTGACTTCTTGCTCTATCGTCAAAAGAAATTCCACCACCAGTATCTTGTCCTGTTTGAAACATTGCTCCAGTCACAGCGTTACCTCCAACGGCAACTGTGTTTGCTGGTCGTGAAACAGCGATTCCGCTTTTACCAGATTGACCTCTTCCCATAAGGAAACACCCCTTTCATAGTCGCAAAGAACGTACTATTGAAGTTATTCTATAAGGGCTGGTTTCAGTTGCAACACATTACTTTCATCAAGTTGTTGCAACATAGCATCAGCACAAGCATCAATCTTAGCCTTAGTCCTAACAACTACTTCAGCCCTAGTCCCACCCGTGAGTGCCGGAGCATTGTTACCCATCATCCAAGCGTCAAGTACTTTCATACGCCAACGAGCCTTGTAACGTGGATTACTCTTGACTTCTATTGCTTGCAATGCCCCACGCCAATGATATCTGTCTACACTCAGGTCACAGTCGCTTAGGGTAAACTCGACTTCACGTTCAAGTTTCTGGTCGTATGTCTCTTCAAACCCAAACAAAAAATACTCTGTGCCGTCAAACGCAATAATGTTAGCCATTGTCAGTTTGGCTACATCGCCCACTGTAGCGTTACACATTCCAACTAACCCCGTCATTGCCTCTGTTGAGACCGAGCCTCGAGTGTCTTTGGCATGACAGTACGTTTCTAAAGCAAGCAACAAGAATCGTGAACTTGCAGGAAGTCCTTCAAAACGATTACTGATGAACCACGATAACCGAACTCTCATTCTTTCTTACCCCCGAAGTATGCTTTTGCATTGCCAGATGACAGGAGTTCATCATTCAGCGATACTGATGTCGCACCATACACACTAGCCAGAATACGCCCATACTTGTCAGGCTTGTCACTAATCGTACGGACGACTAGCGTACCATCTTTATTGATACTCTTACTGACCCAGTCAGCAGTGAATTTTGTTGCCTTCACGCCTTCAGATGTATTCTTCTCCGGTGTGTCCAAACCATACAAACGCAACCGCCTGCTATGCAACCAAGTGCCGAATCCCAAGTCGATGTCAACATCGATTGTGTCCCCGTCGATGACCCTGACAAATTTAGCCGAGTACGTATATAAGTTCAACGTGTTTTCCATCATTCTCACCTCGTGAGTGCATCATACACGTTGTCTTGTTAAAAGTGTAACCTAATTTTACCCAACAGTCAACAGTACTATTTTTGCATTTGCATGTATTTTTTATTGCACATTATTTTAAAAAGTTGTATCATTTAGTTTCGGACAGCAAAGTCCGGGAAAGTTGGATAAGACTAACATGTTAGGTAAATCTCGCACTGCAATAGTGCCACAGACCGTCACTACACCTGAGCCACAAGAAGCAAAGATTATCATTACACTTACAGGGCAAGAGGCTGAAAAGTTTGCTGAAGTAAAGGCTCGCCTTGAGGAAGAGATTGGATTTCGTCTTCATAATCATCAGGCTATGTCGAAAATCTTCCAGACACTTAACTAAGAGGTTCAACTATGAGTGTTTTGACAACAGCCCCTAACGTCAAGGTGAAATTGGTTATTGGCGGCAAAGAAATGGGAGACTTGTTTGGAACCCATGCTCCTAAGTCTTTGATGGAAGGCTACAGGTTTTATTGCCTTCGGAAAACATCGGAATGGAACACGGTTGTTTTTGAATTTTCGAAGTTGCATGAATACGAGATAGGAACTACTATCCGCAACTGTAGTAACTCGGTCGTGTTCAGTATTAGTCAGGTGGAATACGAAAGCGACGCTGAGATTTGTTGGTTGATTGAATGGGACTCATACGGCATGCATTATCGCATTCAGTTCTACTGGCATTCGTTCATTGAGATGGATACATAGGAGTTGACCTGAAGACGGAAATAGAAAAGCCCTTGCTGATGCGGGGGCTTTTCTATTTGACAGTAGAGAGAGGACTTACATTCGACTCATTAAACTTGAACAGTTGAATTTCACCAATGCACACTTCGTTATGACGGTTGAGTTCAAAGATAATGGCATCGGCAACTGATGAAAATGGTGCTTCTTCAGTCAAGCCAACTGCCTTACGGTAACGCTTGATGTTCAACTCATATCGCTCTTGGTCGTTCAGCGGTGTAGTCATGATGTCATAGTCAGAACTACTCGACTTACAGCGTTGACTTATCAACCAATTGAACTCGGATTCCGTTAATGCTTTGTCCATAACTCATCCTCCATTCCTGTATATTCAGCAATCACTTTGACGGCATCTGTCCAGCAATAGCACACTACCCAGTTGTATGACGCACCGTATTGCTGAAGTGTCTCCTTGAACACGCACTGGTTCCCACTGAGTTTGTTTCGACCAAACTTCATTTCCATCCACATCCCATCATACTTCACTCCATCTACAGAGCCACGACACGCAACGAATATATCCCATACCCCAGATTTCTGACCCTCAGCCTTCATCTTACCTGCCGCTAGTGGAGTCCGATAACCACCATTAGGGATAGCAAAGATTGTCTTTAGTTTTGGATTGCGAACCTCGAACATACGTATCCAAGTAAACAGGTTGACTTGTTCTTGATGCTCGCTTCCAGCCATCTTAGACAGCACAGAGGCTTTTGTGGATGTTAGTCGCTTTCGCATTCTTCGTCACCATGGTCTTCAAGAGTATCGACGACGCTTATCAAGTCGGTTCCAGTTTGCAAGAGCATACGCATAAGAGTCTCTTCACGATGTGACTTAGCCACAATAATAATGCCATCATTGCCGTCTATCTCGTTACTTATCCGTTCTAGAGCCTCTTGTTTCTGTGGAGTACCATAATCTTTGTTCATAGCAACAAGGAGCGATGACGACATCATAAACTCCTTGTTGATTGCAACAATGGTAAGTGACGTGACACTTGTTGTGCTACTACTAGCCCATGCTGGATGGAGACACTTGACTGTAACCCCATTCTCACCACCTACCGACTTCCGGCAAGCCTCAATAGCCCTACCGACACACTGAGGTAACCGACCATTCACACCACTCAGGCAGATAAATTGATAATACCCATTGAACAACTTGAACCTAAAGTCATCCCAGAACTGGATATCATCTTGAGTGCCTTGTTTGTAATGTGCTACGCCATATATATCCACGTACTTTGCCGCCAATCTGTTCTTGTCACGCCTCTGAAACTAACTCTAATGGGTTCTTGCGAGGACGACCACGAGGACGACCAGTAGTCACATACCACTTCTTACGTGGCTTCTTGGGGGCATCAAGTGCATCGAGCCAGACTTGCCTGTGCTTCGAGAACTCATCAATAGAATCTACATCAACATACGAATATCTACCATTCCGTTTGATTGAAAGCCGACCAGTCTGGGCTAAGACGTAAATCCTAGCCCGACTGATTCTCAACCTTTCCATCGTTTCCGGTATCGTTAGCGTATTTGGCAAACGAATATCTTCCATTACAGTACTTACCTTTCCCTAACTTGCATTGAGCAAGTCGCTGAGTTGATTTGCTGACTTAAAAGTGCCCAACAGGTCAATTGCAACCTTCAGGTTATTGTCATCCAGTACATCATTTCCTGTCAATTTCGTAAACAGTTTCATACAGTCTTCCGGTTTTGCATCCGGATAGAAGGATAGAACTTTTTCACGAAATTCAGACTTCAATCCCTTTGGCTTTGGAATAATTGGAACTTGTATGCTGACTGGTGCATCAACTATTCGTGGATTTGCCACTGTAGGGTCAACCTCGTCGAATTCAGGGGCGAATTGCGTCCCATAGCCAAGAATACCCAAGGCACGTCCGATGGAGCCAGTTTCCGCCTTTTCGAGGTAGTCCGCAAACCCCTTGGAATCTTCCATCTTCGTACCTTCAGCGACTACACGACCATTCTCGTCAGTAATCGTTGCATGAAAAATGGCGTACTTTGCATCAGGGTCGAACTTAACCAATTCGGTTTTGATTCCCCAGTGTGGATGCTCTTGACGAAACCATACTAATCGCCACTTCACCTCAAGGTACGCCTTGCCCTTGAGGGATATCAGATGCTCATTTGGATTAAACGACATAATTTTTTCTTCTCCCCAACTATTCTAACATCAATAAATACTAGTTGTCAAGATTACAGATAGGTATTTTCTGTGTTTGAACAGTAAAGTATGTAGTCATTCCGACATGACCGTATTCATTGCTTGCTACAAACTTAAAATCGACTTCCCTCCCACACTCTGGGTTATCGCTGTAATGCCAGTGAAGGATTTTTGTGGCGTTCTCCGCCAAGTATTCGTACTGGGCATTATCGAATGTTTCTACGTGACGGAACATCACCGTACTGTCTTTACTCACCCCGTAGATTTTTACCTCGTTATTCAACCGAGTACTTAATAACCGTTTTGCTTCATTCTTGTCAATCATGTCAAATGCCATTATTCTTCTCCTCATTATTCTTCTCCTTTGGATAATGTCTATCCAGATGGTGGGTAACATCTACCCACCACCTGTACCGACGGTGACTACTCAAAAAGAGTAGTCGTAGTAGTAGTCCCGGGTTCCAAACCGGAATACTCGGAAGTTGGTTCGCATTGCCTTCCAGCGTCCGTCGGTTCGGAGCGTGACGACTACAGTGCGTCCTGACAAGTTGCGGGTGATTTCCCACTGTTGGGCGTACATCTCACCAATGCACTTTGTGGAGTCTTCCTGAAGGGTAACTTTCTTACCGTTCTTACTGACCTCAATTACCGTGTACACACGGCGGTCAGAGTAGCAATACTCTGTGGCTCCGTCGCCAACCTGAGGGGCTGGGCTTGCGATGTCTGTCGATAACTTGTTGATTAAACTTCCGTACATTTTTCTGTACTCCTTTGAACTTGATGAATAGAGTATAGGCGACAGATTACACGCTTGTCAATAGCAAATTCAACTATTTTTAAAAATAGTTTTCAGAATCCTAAATCGTCAACAATGATTGGATTCTTGGCATCAGATACACGAATGCATTCAACGTTGAACTCCACATGCTCAACTGCCTCATCGTAGTCCATATCACTTTTCATGAAGTGCTTAATCATCTTCAGTTTGGAGTACACAGCACAGTCGCCTTCATTTCCGTCCTGACAAGCGGCAATGCCAATAAGGCAGTCATCAAGTCCGTCGAACAGGAGTGCCCCATTGGACATATCATTGAGGTAGTCACGGACGCTTTCATTAGTCATTGTTCATTAACATCCCATATAGAACATACAGACTGTAAATATGAATAAACTGGTCGAACCCAATTGTGTCCCAAAACTTTTCCATATTGCCGTTAGTCCATGCTTTTTCTGTAATACGGCTGGAAATGTAATCCGTAATGAAGTGGATGAGTCCATTGTAAATCACAAAAACTGAACGCTGATAAGCAGTAAAGTCAACAAGGAAACTGAATGCCAGTATAGTTGCCGTATATACAGCAACGTGAATCGACAGTGCTAAGATGCTACTTGATTTTTTTGTTGCAATCGCACGACTTTGCAATACAAAGTCACCAACGTAGTGAGCAAGTATGAATACGGCAAAGCCAACCCATCCGCTATATGGAATCCCACGTAGTGATTCAATCACCATTGCATAGATGCTTGTAAGCGATTCACCTAGCGACATGAGCCCTTCCATTGCCAAGTGTACTATTGTCAATCATTCAACGCAATGTATATTTAATGGTTCATTCTTCTGACTCCCAATCACAACCCTCCCAGTCGTCAGCAATAAGGTCTTTCATGAACAATGAGGGATACTTACACTGAACCACCCACTCAGTGCTGTCAGCCTCACAGAAGGTGTCAAGGTCGTTGTCGTAGAAAACGTGTGGCCCTACCTTCCACGACTCACGCCTAACTGGGTTGCCCTTCCTGAAGTCTTCTAGAATCTCACAGAACGTCATTTGCTACTCCTCTGGACTACTTCGGTAGTCCGAGGTAATTCCGTTGCTCGTAGCGATAGTCTGAAAAATAGTCAATGCCTTCTTCAGAGTCTAAGACATACCCGCCGAGCACGAGTCCCTCTGGAAGGACTTCAGT
>Ga0073921_1000006_pt1 | contig 20716 bp, 18 predicted proteins | sample GWRWT3_30Apr14_FD_70954 | JGI IMG/M metagenome (GOLD analysis project Ga0073921, IMG submission 70954) | Sand microcosm microbial communities from a hyporheic zone in Columbia River, Washington, USA - GW-RW T3_30-Apr-14 | ecosystem: Engineered > Artificial ecosystem > Sand microcosm >...
AAAAACTAACTAAAAGAATTCGCTCATCACTACTACCTTTTCAATTTTTTTTTTTATAAATAGTTACTAAGATATTTCAATTCACTATTTTTTTTTTTACTTATATCTCATAAATTTTTTTTATTTAAATATAATTTTTAATTTAATTAATTAAAAAATATTAATTTTAGGTATCCCCTTATTGCTGATAATTTTAAAATGTTACTTAATATTATAGATATAAATGTCTATCAGATCATAATAACTCAGAAGAGTTTTGGTTTTCAATTATTAAAAAATCAGGGTTACTACGTGCAGTATATAATGCAGCATCTGTAGTATAAATATTAAAATCACGTGTCTTAAAACTTATCAATAATGAATAAATATAATCAGGTATATAATTTTTTCAACCATAAAAAACATCATAATTTAACATCCTAGGTCTATCCTTAAAAATCCTAAAAATAACTACAAATTTTGGGAAAAGACAAAATATATAAATACTTAATATAATTAAAAAACAACAATAAGTATTAAAACTGCAAACGGCTATAAAAATGTTTGAAGTTTTTTTAGTTGTATAAAGTCTTAATAGATAATAGTATCACCATATTATTAACATAAAGTGATGTCAAATCTTTAAAAATAAAAAAAATGTTCACATAGAAATTCTTTTATTAAAAAAACCTACTCTTTTCGGATAAAAAATTCTATCATGAAAATTTAAAATCAAATTATCTGCATTCATATGCGGTAAAACTACAGACTGATAAGAATTATATAACGAATTAGTTGATTGTTTCTTAAAAATATCGTCAGTTTCACCCTTATCTAATAAATCTAAAAATTCACTTAAAGTATAATTAGAAGGATCTGTAAAGTTATTACTTTTATCTATATGAGTTAAATAATGATTAACCCACATTGACGATGACAGAGTATAAATTGTAATTCTTGAATCGATAAGTCGTCAACGAGAACCTTCTGATAAAGTTATAGAATCGCGACCAATTAATACCAATAAATCACGCCAAACTAATAAACTTAAAATAAGTAATACAGCTATTACATAAATTATTTGTGTCTCATAATCGTTAAGCTTTATAGCGATACGCATTAAATTTAATAAAAAAACTATGTATGTGAATATAACCACCTCGAATAAAAAACTCTGTCTACTAATATTAAATTTACGGCTAAATAGTGGTGAAGGACCTCAATTCATTCAAGCGGCTGCTATTAAAAAACCGACTAATGTTGATATTTCAAAAAACCAAAAAGAAGCAAAACCTTTTGCTCAAAGTTCCCTGTCACCCCTTGTAAATTTACCATAATTAGCACGCCTCCAAACAGCAATAATCCAAGTGTGTATAAAAAATATAAAAATAATTACTAACAAAAAGGATACCCTATAAGGGGTAGTATAGCTTAAATAAGAATGTACATCTAATGTGATATGAAAAACAAAAGCTCACTCAAAAACCCAGGTGATAAGAAAGACTAAAAAAAAAAAAACAGTATTATTCGAAGAAACAATAAATGCTGTAACATTACTTTTTAAAAGACCGTTTAAATAATTCGTAAAAGAAATTAAATAACGATTAACCCCCCTTAATAACTCAGATAAGAACATTTTACATTTAGAGTAAAGTGTAAGTTTAAGGTTATATTAAAGTATAAATACAATAAACAGTTTAAGTTTATTAACATAATAAATAAAATACATAACTAATAATATTTATAGTTAATTTATATATGTTATTAACCACCATAACTAATAAGTTTAAACTAACAACTTAAATTAAAAAATTAAATATAAAAAAATTAAATATAAAAAAAAGTTAGCGAGATTTCAGTATTTTAAAAAAGATCAATTAAAATTTAACGTAATTATAATAAATATAAATATAAAAATAAAAATAAATGAGTATATAATATATCAAATATAAGCGGATAAAAATAATAAATCATTTATATAAGGGTTATAAAATGAAAGATTATTATAAAAATAATTGTTTAATAAGTTAAAGTAATTCAAATTTAAAATATTTTGTCAAAAATTAGAGGAAAAAGTTATAATAAAACCTAAAATAAACAAATGTATATAGTAAAAAATAGATAAATTTTTATATTTATATAGAATCTTATGCCCATTTTTTGATGAAAAAAATACAATATAACCTAATCTGATAATATAAAAAAATGTAAAAAAATAAGAGAATAATAAAATAAACTCAGAACCTTTAAAAAAAAAACTATTATGTAATAAATTATTAATAATATAAAGTTTATATGAATAACCACTAAAGTAAGGTACACCTATTAATGATAAACCACCTATTATAAATGATGCTCATAAAAATGGATTATAATTTAAAAGGCCACCCATCCAGCGAATATCCTGTACACCATTAGCAAAAAAAATTAAACCACCTATAACCAAAAATGCATAAATTTTTATAAAAGCGTGTAATATAATTGTCAAAATAGTTTCATAGTATAAGTTTAAAGAAAATAAAACAAAAATATAACCCATATTACTAATAGTTGAGTACGCTAATATAGTTTTTAACTCAAACTGAAAACAAGCAAAAAATGAACCGAAAAATGCAGAAAATGAACCTAAAAAAAACATTAAAGTTGTAGCATAACTAGAAAACTCAATTATAAAAGATAATTTAAATAACAGAATAACGCCAGCTATAACTAAAGTTGAAGAATGCATTAAGGCTGAAGCGCCCAAAGGTGCCTCCATAGCCTCAAGTAACCATATATGAAAACCGTACTGTGCAGATTTAATGGCTGTACCTAATACTAATAAAACAGCCAATAAATCAATAAAATTAACCTTTAAAAAAAAAAAATTAAATTTTTTTTGTAAAAATAATATATATATAGAATGAATCTGATCAAAATCAGCCGTCCCAAAATTTATTAAAATTAAACAAATAAAAATTAATAAAAAATAATCACCAATTTTACTAATTAAAAAAATTTTAAACACAGCTTTTATACTACGGACGCGTTCTGACCAAAAGTTAACTAAAAAATAAGAAGTTAAACTAATACCTTCTCAACCTAAATAGAACAATAATAAATTGTTAGAGATAATAACGATTAACATAAAAATAATAAAATAACCTAATAAAATAATAAAACTATAACCCTCCTTATCATTACTCATGTCTAAATATACAAATTGTACTACAATGTATGCACCAAATAACATAATAAAGGAGAAGATAGAATTTATTAAATTTTCTTTAAAATTTCATAATATAATAACATTATTATTAAAATCAACTCAATTAAATAAAATAAACTCAGTAGAGTAATTATATTTTCAAAAAGTGTATACATTCCAAAATAATAAATAACTGCTTATTAAAAAGGTTGTAATAGATAGTGAAAATATACCTAAGTAACCTAATTGGAAAATATTAAAGTAAAAATAACAAAAATTACTAATCAAATATAATCAAGTAAGTAGAATCATTACTATTTATTTGTATTTATAATTTATTAATTTATAATGTTTTGCTTCAGTAGCACCCTTATTTATTAATTTTTTACCGTATAAAGAATGTAACTCAATCTCTCATCAAGTTATAAAGTGTTCTATAGGTAATGCATATAATACTATAGGCATATTATAATGATTTCAACCACACAACTCTGAACATTGACCGAAATATATACCCTCTCTAACTATGTTAGTATAAAAAAAAAATAAACGTCCAGGAACGCAATCCATTTTTATTCCTAAGCCTGGTACAGCTCAGGAATGTGTAACATCATCTGAACAACCCATTAAACGAAGATTGGATCTGGTAGGTAAAACTAAAGCTCCAGAAGATCTTAGTAACCTTAAAGGATCTCTAACACTAACAGCTGCTATACGACCCGTTTTAGTATCTAAAGTTTCTTTAAAAAATAAAGAGTCTGGATTTAAACCCTGAGAAACAACTCAATAACCATGTTGAAATTTTTTATTTAAAACTTTGGAATTAAACTCATTTTCAACCTTACCTAAATTTTTTAATCACTGACGACAAAAATAGTGCTCAGTAGTTAAATCATAGTTCCCTTCTCTATCAATATTATATTTTCAAGCTGTTTGCGTAACACCATCTACTGTATTTAATTTTTCAAAATGTTCCCTGTAATAACAAGGTGGTGTTACACCTGGAACATGGCGGTTAAAAATTATGTGATGATTTTTATCGTCCCTATAGTTAATAATAGCCCAAGCCTCATCCTTATTTTCTAAAAATACCCTACTATTTAATGAAAAAATAGAGTTGTAACCAACTAAAACAGGTGAAGTCAGGAATTTAGTATAAAATGTATCATTATAACAATACTTTCAACCTCACTGAAAACCGTTTATCTGTACGCTAACAACAATATTACCACAACTACCCTCAACAGCTCTTAAAAAAGCTAAAGCGTTTGTAACAATATTTATAGCTCAATATAACGGTAATAATACTGTTAACATCTCAGGTCAAGCTAAACGCCTTTTTTCACCTGTGGATTTTGTACCTCTAATGTCAGATCTTTGATAACTTAAAGTTTTATATATATATATTACAAATAAATTCATAGCAATAATAAATGTAAATAAAAGTCAATAATGTCATAAAGTTGTATGTAAAATTCAAGTATGTCCACTTCTTGATAGTGAAGCTTGTCAATTTTTAGGATAAAATTTTATCAGCGCTAGGTCACCTCACATCTCCAACCACTATATTAAAATCAAAAATTTATTATATCTGCTAACTATAATAAAAGTATATCAGTTTAAGTATAAGTCGTATCTACAAATTATTTAAATATTAGTTAACACTTATAAAATGTTATAATTAGTGTTTACACAGTATTTACAAAATATTTAATAATGTCTAAGGCAAAATTTTACTATTATAATCTATAAATTGTTTATAAGTTGAACCAAATTTAGTATAATATAGTTAAATATATATTTTAGTTAAATTTAACGTTAAACTTTAATAATATTCAGTTAAAGTTATTAAAACCGTAAACTAGCTGATAAAGTTTAATAAAAATAAATTAATACAATAATAAACAAGGGAGTGTTTAGTTTAATTATAATATAATTAGTCATTTATTTTTAATCTTTTGTCTTTTCTAATATAAATTAAGTATTTAGCTTTTACAACATAAAGGGACCTTTTTCTATTTATATTATGAAATGTATCACAATCATATATACCACGCATAACTTGATACTTTATACTAGGTGTATCTTTATAACCACGACCTTTTACCAATACTGTCGCAAACTTTTGAGGATATTTCCCTGAACCGGCAACTTTTGTGGAAACAGTTTTACCATTTACTAACCTTACCCTTAAAACTTTTCTCGTAGCAGAGTTAGGTTTTCTAGGTGTAACTATAATTTGTTTTAAAACACGACCCTTAACTTGAGGATTTAGTTTTAATGATGTACATAAGTGATGAGATTCTTTAGGTATTCTTTTGTAGGTTTTAACTTGATTGATTGTAGTCATTATTAAAAAAACATATAAGAAAATCCTGTAAGCGTTGATAAAAAAATAGAATTAGTAGTATTAAATAGTATAAATACAGCCAATAAAAATGAATAAGAATAATTAAATATAATAATAAGGAAATTTTTAAAAAAGTACCTTTTATTTATGCTTAAACCATAAAATTTAAAATTTTGCATGTAAAAAAAGGCAATTATTAAACTTGATATTAAAAATAAATCAAATAAAAAATAGTTTGCATCATAGTATAAATTAGATAATAAAATTAATTTTATAAAAAAACCCATAAATGGGGGTAATCCTGCCATTCCTAAAAAAATATTCTGTACAGTTAACTTTACACTCTTATTCGTATAAAAATACTGAAAATCGGTTAAATACCAGATATTAAAATTATTTAAATAAAATAATAATAACATAAAAAAAATGCTAAAAAATAAATAAGCAAATAAATATAAAAAAGAAAAATGTATAAAATTTTGACTTGGAAGTAATGAAATCAAAATTATTGTTATATGAAAAATAGATGAATAAGACAAGAAAACACGAATTTCATTTATTACGTAAAATAAAAACGGTAAAAAAATTAAAGAAATAATAGTAACTGGATAGTATATAATTAAAAATATGTGTTGTAATAAAAAAAAATAATTAAAAAAAATAAATAAAACTAAAAAAATTATAGCAAATATATAAAAAGTTAAATATATAAATAAAATCTCTAATGTAAAATTTTTATATATTTCTGGTTTTCAAAAAAAGAATGGTAACAAACCTAATTTAAAAAATAAACAAAAAATGAACGGTGTAAAATAAATTAAAATTTCATTTAAATTAGTATTAAAAAATTTTATATTTAACATATAAACATAAATTTCTAAATTTAACCAATCTATAAAAAAAAAATTTTTAAAGAAAATTAAAATAGAAATTATCAGTAAAATAGCACTAAAAAAGGAAGCTCAAAACTGATAAACAATTGAGTTAAAATACCACACAGGTTGTTTATTTATTTTTTTAAAATTTAAATAAGAATTATTTTTTAAATAAAATAAATTTGAGATAATATAAATAATTATAATAGACTGGAATTCAAAAATAAAGGTTAAAATTAATAGATTATTTACTAATAAATAATAAAATAATGTAATAAAAAATAAAAAATAAGCAGATAATGATTCATGATTTTTTTGATAAAGAACATTTTTTTTAAAAACTAAAAAGGTAAATATTAAAAAAATAAATATTAACATATAAAATAAATAATTTGCTGGTGTGATATAGAAAGAATTATAAATATTATTGTTTTGTCAATTAAAATAATAAGCTGAACTTCAAAATAATTGTAATAGTATTAATATATAAAATGAATAAATGTTTATTAGTATATAAATAAACATATTTATACTATTAGTACTGTATACTACCTTAAAATAGTTAAAAGAAAGATTTTTTAATTTTTTATCTATGATAAGTAATTTATTAAAATAATACTTTAAATAAATATAAATATACACATAAATTATAGTATAAAAGAAAATAGGATTATAAAAAATGTCAAAATTAATTATAAAACACACGTTTTTTAGGGAAGGTTAGAGGAATCGAACCTCTGTTTTAAGAGTCACAGTCTTATATTCTGCCATTAAATTAAACCCTCCTTTTTATATTTTTTATTTGATGAAAATAATTAGTTATCTTATAATTTTTAACTAAGGAGTAATTTTGATTATTATTTTCGTAATCCTGTATAAAAAAATGTTGATTTTTAATAAAAGAAATATGATACAAATTTTTATTCTTTAAAAAATAAATATAATAATGATTTAACAAGTTATTTTTTATTTTTTTACTATTACTATTTAATATAGTTACAACAATACAGTTTATCAACAAAAAGTAAGAAAATAATATAAACAAAAATGTTGTATAATATATAATACCTCAACCTAACATTTCCAATTCTTGAAGTTTATCTAGTTCATTCATTAAATAATAATTTATATAAAACTTATTGTTAAGTTGATAATCGATATTTGTATGTTTATAGTTAAAAAACAATGATGATAAAATAATAGGTAAAAAATAAAATTTTTTTTGGAATGAATTATTTTTATATAGATTTTTAAAAACCTCAAATCACATAAGTGAATAAATAAAAAAAACTATACAAATACCCCCATATATGACCCATAAAATTACGCAATTTAAATCTAAGTCATAAATAATTAAAAAAATACCTAAGTAAAGTATAGTTAAAAAAAAATAAGCTATAAGGTAATAAAAGTTTATCTGTTTTAAAAATTGAAAAATATTGTATAAAATAATTATTTGAAAGGTAGCCTCCACTAAGTTTATATCTCTAATATAAAAAAATAACATTTTTTGTTTTTAATTTTTAGAAAGTAACCGTATTTAAAAGTATCGTTTATATTTAAATTTTTTTTTAGTCTTAGGTCTATATTTAGATTTTTTTTTCTTAGTAAAATAATAAGATTTTTTTTTTTTAATTTTTTTTTTAAAGAAGTAACCCTTGATTTTTGAACCCCTATTTCGCCTAATAATTCGTCGCATATAAGATCTTATATATATATTTTTTAAAACCGCGCGTTTCTTTAAAATTCGTTTATATAATAAATTTACATATTTTGATTTTTTTAAATATAATCGCAAATACTTTAAATTCAATTTATAAAAAAACTCTGAGTAGAGGGATGTCTTGTATATTGTTTTATAAAATTTACAAAAATAAAAGTTTTTTACATTTTTTTTTAAGTAATTTATCTTTAATAACATTAATTTAAATACCTTAAATTATAAAATTATAATATAAGATATACATGTTAAGATAAATACTTTAATTAGTAGTATAAAGTTAATTTGAAATAATGTTTTATATAATTTACATTTATCGCATATAATAGTAGTAACTCATAATAATGTCTAAACTATACTATAACAAGTTTTTAATTATTTATCAGCTACTATATTTTTTGTAATCAAATAAGACTAAATAGTAAAGCTTCAGTTGTAGGTAGATATTCTGGTACGTAAATACTTACAAATATAATCTTATCATGACCTTTTGGAACAGAATATGGTTAATGATAATAACCAACACTGTTAGCACAACAACTATAGATAAAACTCAGTTTGATTAAGATATTTTGTCGGATAACTTCCTTAAAATAAAAGGTAGTTTATTTGTGACAGTACTCGTGACAATAATTAGTTCAACTTGTCTTTGATCCACTTTAAAATCGTATCCAACTTACCCGTTTCATATCAACTAAAAACTACATAAACAATACCGATAGCACAATAAACTATTATAAGTAATATTAGTGAGAAAGTAGTATGTTTAATTCAAGCTCATAATTTTTTAAATTTTATTTTTATTCGTTCAAATAACATTTTTTGTTTTTACTTATTTGCTGAAAGATAATTAACTAAAGCAACTACCATCATAACTATTATTAAAGATAAAATAAATAATTTTACAGTATAAGTTAATAACTGATCTGGTCTAACCCTAGGACCTGCCGCACGCGTTCATATAGTTAAAGAGATTATAAAGAAAAATACAAATAAAGTACTAGTATACTGAATAATTAAGGTAAAATACGTATAATTTTTTAAACAATAGATAATAATATATATTAAACGTCTAAAAAGTCAAAATCTATTATGATTTCCCCTTAAAATATAAAACCAAAGAGATCTATTTTTTTGGGTAAACAAATTATAGTATTGATTTTGTAAAACATTCTTTATTAAATTATCGTTTAATCATTTTTTTAGTCATTTTAATTTAAAGCGGTAATAATAAGAGACAAAGACATTTAAAATTTTAAAATCAAAGTCTAAATTATTTTTAACTATAAAATCATAATAAGCTATAACTCCACCCAAATAGATGCACGAACATAAAAATACAATAGCTATTAAGGCGTGTATATATGTAGCTCAGAACAATTTAAATTGATTTAATTTAGGAGTAAGGTAATGGTAATAGTGTCTTAATCTAAAATAAACCTCATTTGTTTTAATTAATAACTTATTTTTAGATTTAAATGTTGTAAATATAACCACGTTTATTATAAATCACTCACCTAAACGTGTTATCCTTAATTGGGAATAAAAAATTTTCCTCATAAAATTTTTAACACGTTTACGTAGATATAACTCAAGGTTTAAAAAGACGTTATAATTTTTTTTTAAGTTAAACTTTAATTTTTTTTTTCGAAAATATAATAAATATATATCTTTTTTTAATAAAAAGGTTATAATTTGTGAAATCATCCTAGAATTTAAGTAAATATTATTTTTATTAAATTTATTTTGGATATTATACTTCCATACCATATTTTCGGGAACTCTATTTAGTAAAAATTTACCTTGTTGACCCATTTGTTTTGTTTTAAAACCCCTTTACAAAAGTTACTTTTTAAATTAACTACTAATTTAGGTTATAGGATAGCTACATAGTACAAATTAGTGTCATTTAATATAAGTTTAAAACAATAGTATAGTTAATTAGATGTGTTGAAGGGTTAAGCTACATAAAATAAAGATTTATAGATACTAATATTATAAAGAGTTTAACTAAAATTAAATAAATAACATTAAAATAAATAAGTAAAATAATTAAATCTTTATAAATGTATAAAGTACTAATTTAAATAAATAAAAATATATAAGTTTATTATTTATTTTAAATAAATATTTAATAATAAACCTAAAATTAATAAAAATTTACATTATATTTTTAAAAAATTCATTAGATAATAATGTAACTAATTTCGAAAAAAAAAATAAATAAACAATAATATATCAAAAAGCTAAAACTAAAACCTCACTACTACCTAAAGAAATAAAATAACGACCTGTCGGTATGATAAGTGTAGCATATGTTAAAAGTAAAATAAATAATATAAAAAAATAAGCTGAGATTACATTTAAGTCGTGAGGTAATCTAATATTTAAATAAGTTGTAGAGATATTAAATTTAAAAACCCTCTCCGTATCCTCTCAGTACGGTAAAAAAATTAAACTTATAAAAAATAAAATAACGTAAAAAAAACCAAAATAGTGGTGAGGAATAACTACTAATGAACTCATTAAAGGTCTCAAATACCAATGAGGTATTGCCAAAACGAAATCAATTTCTTCTAAAATAGGTCAAAACTCAAAATTAGATAAAGAATAAGTTACAACCATATAGTTTGGTCAAAAAAGATCAGCTAAAAATCTAAATAAAATGTATACTGTCAATAACTCAAATCAATAATTTAACTCTAACCATATAAAATCGTCTCAGTATTCAAATCGCATATAAAATAAAGACTCCATTTCGTCTTCATCAGTATATTCTGTATTATGTAAATTATTTAAATGATCGATAGATAAAAATAAAACTAAGAGTGGAAATAAACCATGGATTACGAAAACACGAACTAAAGTATCATCAGTTAAACCTAAGCCTGGTATTATAGGAGTAGACAAAAAATCAAAGTTAATAAATGATAATGAGTTAATAGCATAACCTATAACAGTTGCTGTAACTTCAGCTAATATTGAACAAGGCATTATAGCACCAGTAATACCGACTAAATAAGTAAAGACTAATATAAATGAACCTGACAATCAGGTATGATCTATCTCAGCCTTAGATGTATCATTTCAAATTTTTATTAAAATATGCACATATAAGAAAAGGAAAACAATATTACCGAATTCTGAATGAATACGAATTAAAAAAGAACCATAATATGTCTCTCACCAAGTATATACAACACCCGGTAACCCAGTATCAAACACCCATGAATAGGAAAAACCTATCAAAAAACCTGAAATTGTTTGGATTAAAAACACTATTAATAGTATTGAGCCGCCTACTAAAGAGGGGCGTACGTATATAGGGTACACCGATAATAATAATTGTAATTTGGATACTTGGGTTTGGTACAAATGTACCACCCATTCTTAAAGTAAGCTATAACATGCTTCTACAACCTGTCTATTTAAATATAACAAATAAGGTTAAATTAAAATTTAATAAGTACTTAGTTATAATGAGAGTCATGTATAAGAAAATAATACTTTAATAAAACTAACTAAATTTAATAATGGTGTTGAAAATAACATTGTTATAAAAAAAGTATTTGCAAAAATATTTATATACTCCCCTAAATAAAATAAACCAAATATTATACCAGAATACTCAACTATATAACCTGCAACAACATCAGACTCAGCCTCTGATAAATCAAAAGGTGGTCTGTTAGTTTCCATTAGTGTAGCTAAAAAAAAATTAATCACTAAAAAAGGTAAAACAAAAAATAAACTAGTATTAGATTGTAAGTCTGAAATTACTTCAAAATTTACAGTACCAAAGATAATAAATATAATTAAAAATATAGTACTTGTTAAGATCTCATAAGATATAATTTGTAATCCTGCTCTTATAGTACCTAAAATAGCATATTTTGAGGTTGATGATCAGCCAGCAACTAACCAAGCACAACTAAAACCTAAAGAACAAACTATTGAAAAAAAAATATTATACTCTATTTCACCAATATCCTCACCATAAGTATAGTTTATATTTAAATAATTTAATCAACTAACGTAAAAAATAAAAACAGAAGATCCTTGAAAAAATAAATTATTTACCTTTTTGGGGCTAAAATATACCTTTAAAACTAGTTTTAGGGCATCAGCTATATACTGTAGTCTACCGCGATCCCCAACAACATTTGGTCCAACTCTCCTTTGAGTTAATGCTAAAATTTTTCGTTCACATGTTGTAAAGAATACAATTTGTAAAAAAAATAAAAAAATAAGTATGAAAAAATTTAAAATATATAGTATATATTCAGAAAAGTTTAGATTTATAAAAAACAGAATAACTAATAAAAAAGAAAACATATTTTTTACATTAAAGTTTTATAGTACATAATACTCATCAACACTGTATAATAATAACAGTCATAAATAAATCAATTAACAAATAGAGGTTAAAATATAATATTTATTTTTTTATTACTTATATAATTTGAGTTATAACTAAAACTAATACTGAATGAATTTACGAAGATTAAATATATTATAAATAATTATTATAATAATACAGATAATTTATTATTATAAATACGTTAAAATACGGTTTAAAATTTATAATTAGAATATGCTATATGAAATTATGATTAAAACTTAAATTAGTAAAACTTATATTAAATATTATTCAAATATAATTTAATTATATCTGATAAAATAATTAATATATTAAATAACTTATAAAAAAAATTTAAATAACACTTAATTAAATTAATAAAGGATAAGTAAAATAAGGTATATATAAAATAAAACTCAAACAAAATACTGTATAAATAACATCAATTTTGTATTCTTAAATGATATTTTTTTATCACCCAATACCCAAGAAGATGTTAAAGCATAATTTATAATATTTTGATAATTTGTTTTATATTGTTGCATCTCTTTAGTTAAAAATAAATTATATTTTTTTTTCATACTTGCTGTGTTAACCGGTACTTTATAAAATTTGTATAATTGATTAAACATCTTAATTAATATAAAATAAAGTATATCTTACCACCAACATTTTTTTTTAAAGCTAATTGATGATCAATAATACCAAAACCTGTTGATAAAAATATTAATTTTCTGTACTCGTATTTATAAAACCTATATAGAGTATCGGTATCTAAAAAAAAAAATGAGAACTTCTATATAAAACCTTTAAATTACGTCAAAGTTTTTTATTATTTTTATAGAATAAGTATATAATAACTAAGTTACCTTTAATTATACGAAAATCATTTATAAAATTATATTTTTTTAAAATTTTTAAAATTGTTAAGTTTTTTTTAACTATGTTTACTAAAATGTTTTCTGATGAAAAATGGTAAGATAACTTTAAAATATTTAGTAAATTTAAGTTTCAATTATTATTTAATTTTTTAATGTTTTTCATTATCAATTAGCATTTACAATTCCAGGAATATATAATTTAGCTGCCTTATCTCTAAAAGTTAATCTATTTAATCTTGTAAAATTATTAACACTTCTTGTTCAAGAAGATAGTAAACAAACATTTTTATGTTTACTTATAGCAGATTTATTTATTAAATTAATAATTAAAAAAATAGCCAATAGTTTAAATTGTTTTTCTAAATAAGTAGTTTTTATAATTATATGTAAAAACCATCTAAATATATGGGTTTTTAAAAAACGAACTCTAAAAAGATAATATTTTATTTTATTTCTTTTTTTAGATCTAATTAATAAAGGTTTTTTCATTAGCGATCTACCTCACCCATAACTAAATCTTGAGAACCTATAATAGTTACTAAATCTGAAAAATAATGATTCTGAATTATATAATTTAACGCCTGTAAATTAAAAAACGATGATGGTCTAACCTTACATCTGTATGGTTTATTTGTGTTATCAGACATAAGAGATACACCGAACTCACCTTTAGCACCCTCTATACTTTTATATATATAACCTGAATTAATAATTAAACCTTCACTATAGTATTTAAAGTGGTTTATTAAGTCTTCCATATTTATATATCAATTTAAATGACTATTTTTTTTTACCGGCTTTATTTTAGTGTTATTTGTATAATTTAAATAATGAAAAAAATTATTTTTTGTTTTTAAGTTTTTTTTATTTAAGTTTAATTTGTTTATAACTTGTAAGATAATATGTATGCTTTCAACCATCTCTCGCATACGTATCAAATACCTATCATAACAATCACCATTGTAACCTATAAAACTACGAATATTTAAATAATAGTAATTAGCGTAAGTCTCAAAAAAAGACAAGCGAATATCTCTTTTTAATCCAGTAGATCGCGATAATACCCCTGTTAAACCTCAATTTAAAGCTAACTTAGAATTTATTATACCTACGTTTACCAAACGATACTTTCAAATACTTGACATTAATAGTTTACTCTCGATAATAGAAATTCTTTTTAAAAAATTTCTAGAAAATATTATAATATCCTTAATTAAATTATTAGTAATATAGCTTAATGAGAGATCATTCGGTCTATAAAATGCGGCATGCATTCTAGCCCCAGAAACTCTCTCGTAAAACTCCATAATTTTCTCCCTTTCTTCGAAACCTCAAAATACAGAAGCCATACAACCAACATCTAAGGAATGGGTCGTAACAGCCATTAGATGATTTAAAATTCTAGTTAATTCATCGAATAAAACACGTACCTGAATATACTCATTTTGGTAATTTACAGTTCCTAATAGTGTTTCAATAGCTAAACAATAAGCATGCTCTTGCATTAATACAGATACATAATCCATTCTATCAAAATAAGGTAACCCTAATAAATAAGACTTATCTTCGATTAACTTTTCTGAACCTCTGTGTAGTAAACCTATGTGAGAATCAGCCTTTTCGATAACTTCACCATCTAATTGTAAAATAATACGTAATACACCGTGAGACGCAGGGTGCTGCGGCCCAAAGTTTAAGTTAAACTTCTTTAAATTTTTAATACCATTAATATTATTCTTAAACGATAATTTTCAAAAATTAAATAATTCTTTATTCATAAAGTAGTTTAAAATTATATATCAATTATAAATACTTAGTGTAGATGGTTATAATTGTTGGTAATAAAAACTGTAAATTAAATTCAATGAAACTTTATTTAACAATATTTAAGTTATTTTTAAAATTAAGTAAATAAGTTAAATACTAAACATAGTTGTTGTATTATTACTTTTTAGTTTTTTTACATAAGGTAGTATAGCTATTGTTTCACCAGGTATATACTTTTTAACCTGTCGTAAAGCGAAAATTATATAATTTGAGTTTCATCGTTTTAAATAAAATATAGTTTTACCTGCAGTAAATTTTAAAAACCAATTCTTTATATTTCCATTACCCTTACCCATACGAGATTTTAACGACTTCCTTGAAAAAGGTATTTTAAAATGATTAAAGCATAAATAAGTGTTGTGGTAACGTCTATATTTCTTAAAGGTTGTTTTTTTTATTTTATTTAAGTATCAACGTTTTTTATACAAACTTCTTGTTGAAAATCATTTTATTAATTTTTTATGTAATTTAATTTTATATTTTTTTCTATTATTTTTTTCTTTCAATTTTTTATAATACTCCTTTCTAGACTGTCTTCTAAACTTTGACGTACATTTTCTTAAAAAAGCGTCTATTAATTTTATGTTATTTAAAAAAAGTCTATTATAATTTAAACTCTTTAGTCTAAGATAATTTTTATTATTTTTAAAAAACCTAAATTTTTTACATACCCTATTTTTTTGCTGTTTTTTTTGTGTAGAGGGTATTTTTGTTGAAAATAACATAGTAAAAATTTATTATTTGTTAATACAATATATCTAAAATTTTTTTTTTTAAACAAAGAAACTTTTGATATAAAATACGTATAAATAAATATAGATACTATAATAGTGATTGAAAAACGCATCAATTTTCTTTTACGTATCCTAAATCTTGTACGTAAATTTTTATCAAATATTAAACTATTTTTTTTATAAAAATACACTTGAGTAGAGTTGGATTTGAACCAACGACGGTTTCCCAATAGATTTACAGTCTATCGCTTTAACTGCTCAGCCATCTACCCTTATACCTGTTATTGGACTTGAACCAATACCCTAAAAGGACAAGATTTTAAGTCTTGCATGTCTACCATTTCATCAAACAGGTTTAACTATTAAAAGTAAACTACGAAAAAAGCGGCAATAAGACAAATGAAAGCAAACATCTCAATTAAAGACATACCTAATAATGATAGACCAAATACTGTATCGTATGCTGAAGGGTTACGTGTTAAACCGTAAAGTAACCCAGAGAATACTAAACCAATACCTAAAGCACAACCAGTTAAGGGTAATAAACAAATTGCCATAGCTATAATCTTCATACCAACTAGGAACACCATTAAAAAAAACAAATAATAAGGAGTAAAAAAAAAATTAAAAAACGTTCTTCAAGAATGTGTCACGATTTTATCATACTTAATTTATATTTAAAATATAAGTTTCAAGATAAATTTTTATCATCCTCTAAATTAGTAATAACAGTATTTATATTTCAAATCTCAACTCAAAGTGGTTGTTTAAATTTTGTAATATTTTGTCTTAAAAACTCTATATTTTTAATAGGTGTGTCTATTTCTTCTAAAACGATACTATTAATTCCAATGTAGTATCTAAAACAATATGTTAAAATATTACTTATTACCGCAAGTTCAAGTATATACATCATCTACAACCATTATATTATGTTTTTAAATTTTGTTAAAATTTTTTTTCTTTTTAACTCTACAGTAGTAGGGCCTCAAATATGATTTGTTCATAATTGAGTATTTTTTTTTAAAATTATTATTGTGTTATTAAAAAATTTCCTTTGGGAACCATCCTCCCTTAAAATCCACTGCTTTGTTCTTACAAATAAAGAAAATAATTTTTTTTTTTTTTTAAAATCAATTTTTCTATTAGCCTTTAATTTTCTAACAGAAGTTCTACAAAAAAAACTAAGCTTACTTTTACAATTTTTCCCCTCTCTATAAATATGAAATAGTTTAACCTTAGATATATTACATTTACTACCTACAAACAAATAACAGGATTTATTCAAAAATTTTACATTAAAATATTTTTTATATTTAAGAAGGTTATCTTTATTATTAATTAAAAATTTTGAGTGTAATACTGCTAAAAACCAACATTTACAGAATAACCAAATAGCTAAAAATAAAAATAAAGCTTGTAAAAACATTAATGTTACACCAAAGGTTACAATAAAAAAAAAAAATACATAAAATACTATTATATAAAATAAAGGTACATTTTGAAAGCTATGATTATTATTAAATAGTAATAACCAACTCTCATTTAAATTAACCAGTCGTCTAATAATTATTAAGTTTGCCTCACGAAGTAAATCGTGATATATACCACATATAACACCCCTAATAAATTGTAAAAATATTCTTACTACCAATATAAAAAAATTCATTAAATCCTCAAAAAATGATGCAACTAATATCTTTCTGGACTTTGAACCATTTAAATATAATAAAATATATGAGCCAAAGAGTAAAACTAATTCTATAATCAAAACTAAACCAAAACAAACTGGAATATTTCATTCTATAAAAACTATAAAATTTATATATTCAGATCATAAAAATAAATTTGAAAAAAATAAAAATAAAATAAATGAGGCTAACTTTAAAAATAAGTATGATTCCTCAAAATTTTCCAGTTTTTCAAATATAAAACGTAATCATAAAATAATATAGTTACATAACTTTTTAAATCATAAATTTTTATCACCCTCTGACTCATAACAATCAAGTAAAAAGATAAAAAAAAAAATAAAAATCATACCGAAAAAATATGATTGGTATAATGTATATGAGTATTTAGCCCCCCAATAAATAAATGCACAAATACAGTTTAATAATAATGTATTATTAAAGGTATTTGACAAAAATGTATAACCTAAAGTGTGCTCAGCAGTATATATAATATAATCAGGACCTGCATTTTTTTTGCAGAAGTTAGTGTCTAAAAAAGTATAAGAAAATTTATTTAATAATGCTATAAAGTCTTCTCCAAAAGATTTAACCTGTGTTGAAACTACGTTATATATGTAAGAAATGAGCACTTTAAATTTATTTTAAAAAAATAATAAACTTAGTTACACCAAAATTAAGTTATAGATTAGAAGTTTAACAAATAGTTTATTATACAATATGTTATGATAATAATAAAGTTTAAAGTATAAATTTTAACTCTTAAAGGTTAAAATTACTAAACTCTAGTTAAAATTAATAACCACAAGATGCCTAAAGTTAGGATTGAACTAACTGCCTTAAGATTTTCAATCTTACGCTCTACCGAATGAGCTATTCAGGCTGACTATGATTATTTTTTACGACTACGTGGTTTAGTTTTATATAAATTCTCTAAAAAATGTTTTTGTTTAATTTCTTCATCTAAATCTAGAAAATATAAGTCATCCTTATGATATTTTTTTCACGATAATATTCTCTTATTTAATTTAAAATAGTATACATATACGAAAATCATACCTAAAATTAGATAAAAGGATTTTATCTTAAATGTTAAATAAATATAGTTGTTAATTGCAAAAAATTTAAATTTTACATATATATAATGTAATAAACGAAGGAAAGATATATATAAAAAGGTATATAGTAATAACTTACGCTCTTTGAATATAGAAAATGAATTTAAGTAAAATAGTTTAGGTTTTATATGTAAAGTGTCTACAATTAAATCATCAGTGTAATATATGCTTAAGTCTGTGTTTATGTTAAAATTATCGTAGTAAAATAAATCTCTTAAATTATAAAAATAAGTTAAAAATCTACTAAAGACTGCAAGCTCACACTCCTCAAAAACTAAATTTACCTCATTTAGGGACTCCCAGGTAGTTGTTCATGAAAAGGCACTTATTCTAACGCTTGACGGAAATTTTTCAGATAAAGCTATATATTCACGTATATGTTTATATAAAGAATAACTTTTAAAAAAATACTTGTAGTCCATATTCTTCAGAAACTCAGTTTCTCAACAGTCGTCCCCTAGTATATAAACAAACCTAGTCTGTTCAGGTAAAATTTTATCAGCTAAAAATATATAATTCATTTCATCTTTTTCGTAATAAGGTTTATAAGCGTTATTTTTATAAAAAAAAAATTTTTTAAGGGGTATATTATAATCTGTATGTTTTTGTAAAAACTGATTTGTAAAAAATAAATATAAATAATTAAATGTTGTAGGTGAGTTATTATTTAAGTATAGTCCAGAATACTCAATAATATTAGTATTTAATTTTTGAAATTTAAACAATAGATTTATTTTAAATAAAAGGGTAGAACTAATTAGTGGTTTTAATAGGTTTTGTAAAGTAATACTATAAATATTAAACTTTTTAGTTAGTTTCTCTAAAAAACTCTTAAAAAAATTCTTAAAAATATTAGTTAAATACCATTTATTATATAATATATAGTTTGTTTTAATTTGCTGTCTATTTTCTGTTATGTAAAAATAAAGGTCTTCTTCTTCATCAAACCAATCTGAATCATTATCCATTAACTGTCAGTAAAATGGTTTAAATAAAAATAAATAATCTGTAAGTAATATAAATAACTCATATTTAAGTAAACGACACATAAGTTTTTTTGGTTGTCTTTTTTTTGTTTTCATTAAACTTTTATAAGTTTCTCTATTTTCTAGTAATAACTCCTCAGCCTCAGTTAATGAACAACGCGTTATCATCTCCAGTATTTTACTAAAAGTATAAAAATTAGGTATAGGTCTATTTATTGTGTGCTTTAATCTAGCAAAATCTTTTTTTTTTAGAATACCGTTATACAGACTTTTTTTAAATTTTTCAAAATCCACATATTCTCAACGATGACTATCCAAAAATTTAATTAACCTGTTGTATTGAAATTTATTAAAGCTATCATGACTCATATAACGTTGAAATTTAGGGAATTCATAAAAATGATCAGGTACTTGCATTAAAGCATAATAAAATTCAAATTTCTCAGGTTTTGTTAATGGTCTATAGGAAGCGGGTACTAAAGTTTTTTTTAACTCTATAACATAGGGTATAGTTTCATGGTATGCATTAACTCATTTCTTTATTATATTTAGTTCTTTATTAGTTACAAGACCGACATATTTTATTTGAAAGGCAAAATAACGATACATAATAACTTTAAATAAAATTTAGTATACATTTCTAGAAAAAATTTTATTTATTTTTTTTTTTATAAAAGTATAATTTAGTATAAAGACAACTACTACCGAAAATAGAATAAAATAATTGAATAATAAATCATAACTGTAATTATTTAAAAAAATAATAGTTATTTTATCTAAAATAACATTATTTATATCTAAAATACTTAAATTATTAAATAGTATTAAGTATAAAATTTGATGAAATAATTGGGTAAAATAAGTTATATTTATAATATAAATATTAAAAAAAAGTAAACTTATTGAGTTTAAGATATAATTTAATAAATTTAAGTAAAATAGGTTGTAATTTTTAAAAAAAATATAATTTATAAACAAATAAAGTAAATCTAAAAAATTATTTAAGTT
>Ga0073921_1000009_pt1 | contig 18368 bp, 6 predicted proteins | sample GWRWT3_30Apr14_FD_70954 | JGI IMG/M metagenome (GOLD analysis project Ga0073921, IMG submission 70954) | Sand microcosm microbial communities from a hyporheic zone in Columbia River, Washington, USA - GW-RW T3_30-Apr-14 | ecosystem: Engineered > Artificial ecosystem > Sand microcosm >...
CTGTGGGTCGACAACCTGCTCAACTTCGACGTCGTCCTCCAGCAGCAACTGTGGACCGGGAGATGTCGCTACCGATCCCACTTTGGGTCTCGATGGCATCTTTGCTACTGCCGCGAGCAGCCCGTCCCTGGCTGCCGGCTCCATATCGGACACATCCGGCTGCGGACGAAGCTCGACGCGCTCAGGCCTGATGAGCGCCGCGTCCGTCTTGTCATCGACCGCCAGCTCCCAGCCGTCTGAGGTCTTGTTTCGCGCGAGCCACAGCGCAAAGCGAGACAGACGCTTGAGGCGCACCTGCATCAGCTTCGCCTCGAACAGGCGCTTGCTGATGACGGCCTGCGCGTCTTTGATTTGAGAGGTCCACTGCAGCCGTTTCGCCGCCAGCCGTCGCGTGACGAGCAGGCGAACTTGCGGCAGGCCTGCAGCAATTGCTTCATCGGCAACGCGGTCGACGAAGACATCAATCGCCTGAACGTCTTGAAGGAACAACTTCACCTGCTGCGCGTAGTACCTGTTCTGCCGAAGCTTGGAATTCAAGTCGTCGACATTCCCATACTGTGTCGAGATGAGCGAGTGCAGCAGCGTCAGGTTGTGCTCGATGGAGTAGGCAATCTCGACAATCGACTCATCCAGCGCAGCATGCAGGCGACCTGCGTCCTTGGTGGCGCCCGCCGACTTCAGGCGACGAAGCTCCCTCCACTGCTCTTGGGCTTGCTGCATGGTGCCCGAGACCCGGCGCAGGGCCTGGAATGCCTGGTAACTTGAGAAGTAGTCGGCCATGAACTCCCGAAGCCGGGGGTTCAGCCGGTAGCTGTCCTCGTCATAGGGTTTCAGGACGTTCAGGTTGAAGAGCGCCTCGATACCCGAGTTGCGCTGCTTGTCGTCGCCGGAGACCGACCCCTCAAACGCATCCGCAACGAGGTCGGCGTGCTTTGCAAGCCCGGCCAGGAGCCGCTGGACCTGTTCGCCACGCTCGGTCACAACGGGGCTCCCTCGCCAGCGTTGGCCGAGTCGACCAGGTCTTCTTGCACCTCCTCACGGTCGTCGACTTCGGTATCTGGAACGACCTTGCTCTCGTCGAGGAACTGCAGCACAGCATAGAGCTGTTCAATCTTGCCGGTCACCTGGTAAGCGCCAGTGTCCTTGTTGGCTAGCACCACGTAACCGTCACGCGCGAGATGGTCCAGCAACCGACGCAGGTTTTCATGATTGGTGTTGCGCATCGCGGCGTTGGTGATGACGCCCAGCAGCCCCTTCAGCTGAGTTTCCAGCATGCTGGACTGCGACACCGCCGCTTCCAGCTGGTACAGCACGATGTACTCGCCGGGACTCAGCTGAACACGACCGGCGTCGGCCTGACGAATGAAGTCGAGCAGCAGCACGGCTGGGCCGTACTCGTCACGGAACTTGAGGAGCTCGTTCTTGACCTGGGTGATTTCCCTCTGACCGATGTGATCGTGCGCGAGGAAGAAGGCACCTTCATCGCCGAGGCGGGCCAGGCGCATGCCGAGGCTCAGCAGCCAAGCATCAACTTCCTCACGCTCGGAGGTGTCCCCGAGCAACTCGAACTCCATGCGGTAGCGGACCGGACAGATGTATTCGCCGGCTAGGAGCAGCTTCAGCACTCTTGCGTTCATCAGAGCACCTCCTCGGCATCGGGCTGCTTGGGTGCGACGTTCACCGAAGCACCAAGCGGGCTGTACTCACGAATGCGACCTTTGTCTTCGAACAAGTAGCGCTGCGAGAACATGGCCTGCTGTGCCGGGCCCAGCTCCGGCGAGGCCGTAACCACGTCGATTCGGTTGTCTTGCAGCATATGCATCAGCGCCAGGAAGTTCTTCGGGTCGAACTTCCCGACCTCGTCGGTGACCCACGGCACGTGGACCGGTTCGGCGCCGCGAATGGTGTTCAGCAGCGCCGTCATCAAGGTGATGAGCACCAGGGACGTGAGGCCCTCGGAGGAGATGTTCTCCAACTCACTGGCACGCTTGAATTCCTTGCGCTGACTGTTGTCGGTAACGCTGCCGTTGAGGGTGATGTGGGAGGACAGGTTCACCTCGACGCTTCCGTCTGAGCTGAGTACGCTGACGAAGTCTCCCAGTGCCCGAGCGGTCTCCTCGGGCGGCAAATCCCGCGTGTAGTCCTTTCCGAACTCGTTGGCATGCTGCCGGACGATGTCGTCCATGCGAGCGAGCTTCTTGTAGAAGCCCAGGTTCTCGAAGTTCGTGATGATGTCCAACCGCAGGTCTTTGATGCGCTCGAAGCACCGCACTTCGTTGAGGCCGTCCTGCAGACGGCGGTTGAAGGCTGCAACCTCCTTCTCGAAGGACTGAATCGCCTTCTGGAAGGCGCCAATGTTGGCCAGCAGCGTCTTCAGCGTTATGTTGACGTCGTTGGCAATCTGCGGGCCGATGAGCTTGTAGCAGGTGCAGAGCTCTGCGGCTCGACTGATATCGCTGCCCTCCGAGACACGCTGCAGGCTGGCCTCGACGAGTTCCTTCACGGCGTTGTCCCTGGCGGTCAGCGCTTGGCGGATCGTCGAAGCCCGTTTGGTAACGGCATCGGCAGCCTTGGCCAGCGCATTTCGGTCCGCCTGCACCTTGCCGCGGAGCTCTCTCGCTGTCGTCTTGAGGTCGATGACCGACTCGCCCGTGGCTTGGTAGTCCCCAAACTCCACGTCGAGCCCATCCAGCACTTCCACCTCATCGTCGACGTCTTCCAGTCGCTTGCGCTTGGCATCGACTGCCTTGTCGTACTCCTTCGTGGCGGCCTCTACCTTCGCATCGAACTCCGTGAGTTTCGTCGTCTGCTGCCGCGAGGCCTCGGCGGCTCGCAGCGCGGCGTTCTTGCGGGTCTCGACGCGAGCAACGCCACCGGCGGCTACCCAGGCGCGCCACCTGGTGACCAAGGGCTCTTTTTCCTCGCGCCCGCGAACGTCGTCGCCCACAGCCGATGCACGCTTCTTCAGCTCGCCCAAGCGCTCGACGTCTACCCCTGCGGCGCTGAGGTGCTCCTTCAGTTGCGCGGCAATGCTCTCGAGGGTGGCTTGCAGCTCAGTGTCGAGCCGCCTGATGCTTCCATCGATGGCAGCGATGCCTGCGTCCTGCAGAGTTCTGGCGCCCATGCGCTGGCTGTCGTGTGTCGTCTTGATGGCAGCCAGTTGCTCATCGAGTTCCCGCTGCAGGTTGCGTAGCTGCGACCGGAGCGTCTCGACTTCGCCCTTGAGCCGGCCCAGCTCCGAGGTCGCCAGCGCCACGGCGTTACGCTTCTCGGTTTCGACTCTGAGCTTGGCGGTTGCGAGCGCGGTCTTCAACGTTTCCGTCTGGCCATCCAAGACCCCCAGACGGGCCTGGGCGATGCCCACAGCCTGCTCCGCGTCTTTCAGAACACGACCCTTGCCAGTGAGCGCGTCCTGCAGGCCATGCCAGTGGGTCTCTGCCGCCGCACCGCGGGCTTCTGCGGCCTCCAGCGCCTTGCGTGCGAGGCCATCGTCAACCCAGTCGGGCGATGCGATGACGCCGGTACTGAGCTGCCAGCCGTAAATCGTCTGGGCTGCATCCTCAACAGCCGTCGGGTTGAGGTCGTCCCGCTCCAGCAGCGCTGGATTGATGACCTTGGCCAGGTTTCGCTTCCAGGCATCGTCTCCGTGCTCCCGGAGCGCAGCCAAGAACGTGCCAGGGTTGGGGGCCAGCAGCAGGCGCGCTGCATCGATGGCAGCGCTCGCCGCGTCAAAGTCGGCCTTCGCGGCACGGATGGCCTGTTCATGGTCAGAGAAGGCCCGCCGTGCTGCTACCTCTGTGGCGGTCGCACGCGAGAACACTTGCTGGACCGTGCCGCGCTCCTCCGTGTGGGCCTGGAGCTTGTCGCTAGCCTGCTCTGCAGCACGCAGTGCAGCATCCGATGCGGCTGGTGAGGACTTGCGAGCTTCCCAGGTACCCCTCTGCTCAAGGAGAGGCTCCAGCGCGTCGTCGAGACAGCGCTTGCGCTCCCCTTGCAAAGCACTTGCTTCCCGCTTGGCGGTCTCTTCAGTCGCGGCAATCTGCTCTAGCGTCTGTGCAAGCCGGTCGCGGTGAGGCTGCTTCTCTTGCTCCAGTGCCAGCTTGCGTTCCGTCGTCGCCGTGCGAGCTTCCTGCTCCATCCGCGAGTACTTCGCGGTGGCGTCCGCGTGCGCCGCCTCGGCCGCCGCCACCTGGTCGTTGAGGTTCTTCTTGGACAGCCTAAGGCTCGGCAGGTCCTGAACTTGTGTCTCCCAATGCGCGGCCCGCTGGGTTTCGTAGTGTTCGGCGAGCCCAGCCTCTTCGTCGTACTCACTCTTCGCAGCTGCGGCCGCGGAACTTGCCTTGGACGCAGCCTGTGCCAGGCCAGCTCGTTCGAGGGCCTGCGCCGCCAAGACCGCGGTTCTGTCTGCGACCATGACCTCGATGGCCTTGGTCAGTTCGGTCTTCTCCGCAGCTCGCTCGGCTTTCACCGCGCCCACATCTGCACGACGGGCACGGAACCGAGCCTCTGCCGCTCGGTGGTCTCTCAGGTCGTCCTCGAGTTCGCCGATTTGCGGTGCCAGCTTGAACGCGTCGGCGCAGGCATCCCGGTTCTTCAACCAGCGCTCGATCGGCGCACGGCCCTGCTTGAAAGTGAGCTTCGCTCGGTCGGACCCTTGCCCCAGGTCCAGTTGTACCAAGCCAACCGCGACCTGGACGATGTCCGCGAAGTTGATGTGCTTCTTGACCATCGCCGCAACCAGGCGGTCCAGGTTGTCGAGCTGCTTCGGCCCGAAGGACCACTCCACGCTGTAGCGGCGCAGACGCTCCTTGTCTTTCGACATTGCCGGCGTTCTGAGGATGACCGCGCGGTACTCGGATGTGGACAGCTTGCTCGTCGTCTGAATGCCGAGAGCTGTGGCCTTCAACTGGGTCTCGTCGTCGCTCAGGAAGCGGCCCTCGTCGACGAAGAGCTCCTTGCGAAAGCCACATTTGTAGAGCCGGTAGACCGGAACGTCGTGGTCATCGCTCCGGCGCCTGATGACTGCAAGCCGGATGTCTTCGTCGCTGTCTGAGCCGCGCTGGTACTCGAACGCAATCGCGCTGAAGTCGGTGGGGAGCACGAAGCGAACCATGGGCTCCTGGCCCTGGCCGGTTGACACGATCTGGCTGGGAAGGTGCCCGAAGAACAGCGGCAGGATGCGAAGCGTCGTTGTCTTTCCGACGCCGTTGTCTCCTAGGACCGCGGCGCCACCTCTGGGGTCGATGGCGGTGATTCGACCGCTGGGCACGTGCATGTTCGTGCCTGCGTTGATGAGCACCATTCGGCGCAGTTGGTACTTCATATTCCGTCAATCATCCCGACGACTCAAGAAGATCTGTGTCGGTAGCCCATGACCTTCGACGCCAATCTTGACTTCCGCCAATCGCTCGCCGAGAGCAGCCGCGTCGTCTGCGACGGAGAAGACGATCGCGCTGGTGCGAGCTTGTTGCCGAGAGACGGTCCAGTACGAAAGCCCTTGATCCATCCACAAAGTGCAGTCGGGGCCGCGATCAAAGTGAATGCCCAGGCGCCTCCCATGAATCAAGTCGCGCTTGGCCTTGGAGGTGACCGAGGCCTTCAGACCGCTGTACTCCAGAGCTGACTGCAGGGCAGCATCGCGAAGTCCCGTGCTTGGCCAGTCGCTCGTCCATTGATCTCGATGGCGCCCCTGTCGGGTGTCATCGATGTACATGGAAGACACTTTGATCTCGGGGTTGCCCCAACGGTCGATCGACTCGAACCGCACCTTCAGCGCACTGATCAACTCAACCAGCAGAGCGCAGCTCAGTGGCGTCACAAGGTAGCGATCTTCATAGCTCACCGCTACGATCGATCTGTCCACAGGCAGCCCGTTCGGCAGATCCGGCGGGCTGACTGCGGCCCAGAACCGAGTGCCGAACCCCTGGCCTGGGCCGTCCAGTTCTCCTGCAACCTCGATGGCCCGCGCACCGACAGATGTTGGCGGGGGCATCTTCGCTGTTGAGCCAGTTAATGCTGGGGCAGAGCTGGGCGAAACGACCAATGGAAGTGCGCCCAATACGCCCCACTGGGGGTCAGGGACACCGAGGCCTCTGTCAGAAGTTGCCCATGATGTGCAAGTGCCGTCCAGGGCCTCTACCGAAGCAAGGCATACGCCCGGACCGCTGACCGCAGGAGGACTACCAACAAGCAGTTTGACGTTGCAGATCGTCGCCAAGCTATTCAGCGTCGACGTGTTGCCGACCGACAGCGTCGTAAGGTCCGCTGCGGGCGTCACCAGACACAGCTCAACGCCGCTCTTCACGGAGAGCCGGTGCAGCAGTTGGCGAAGTGGCGAGGCGGCGATGTCCCAGTCTTGCGGGTCTCCCGTCATGTACACGTAGAGGCGCTTTGCGCTGGTGCGATTGAGTTCGCGCGTGATCGCCTCGGCGAGGGGCTGATATTCCGCCCTAGATGCTTTGCCAAAGAGCTGCATATCGTCCGGCAGCTGCAGTGCCTGAATCCACTCGTCGCTCAGGAACCGAAGCGCTGCATGCCTATCAAGACTATCGAGCCGGAAGCGCGTATCAAATGTCAGCAGGCACCTCTGGCACGCAGATTCGCAGTTGTTTTCGCATGTCAGCACCTCACGCGCGGCGCGCAGCAAGATGGGCAAATCCGGGGCGACAAGGCTTGAGTAGCCGCCAGAGCGCATGTCGAAGATCTGAACCACTCGGGACAGCCTCCCGTTGGGATCTCGGATAGGCTTGGTGTCACAACCGAGCTCGCTCTCATCAACGCCAAGGCGAGCAGCGATTGCGGTTCGCAAGGCAACCGCGAGCGTATAGGCCGCATCAGCATCAGCCAATGCGTGCCCATCCAGTCCGACCAGAGAGAGCTCCAGCACGTCGGTGGTGTACTCGCGGCCGAAGCTGACACCCTTCTTGATCTTGAAGGGGCTATCACTGCCACCGCAGTTCCAATCATCTCCGCTGCCTCGGCGTCCGCGCAGTCGCTTGTGCGGACGCTTGAACGCCGCGGGAGTCTCCTCCGGGTCTTCGCCGTAGCCCATAGGCGCAGCCCGACCGCACTCCAGACAGACTGCATAGCCAGCACTACCGAGACCCGACGAATAGTGAAAGACCGATCCTTCCGAGGAGCATCTGAACGCTCCTAGCGCAGGATTCGCCAGGGGCACCCAGTCGCCCTGGGCTGAAATCCACGGCGCCTCAACCGGCACGTACTTCTGGAGGCTGATGTCGTTGTGAGTTTCTGAGTACAGGTCGACGCTGAATCCAGCCGGCTCCAGGTATTGCTTGTTGCGATTGCCCTCCCGAGTCAGTCGCGCGCCGCATTCAAGGCAGTGGTCTAGTGGTGAGGCCAGAACGCTGGTGCCGCTCGACCCGCAGTGCCCACATCGCCAAGCTTGGCGAATGTTCTGCAGTTCGTTCACTTGATCGAGCGTGGCGGGCGCGTGCCAGTTGAGCGTGATGCCCGCAGATTCGTAGACCAGGCCATCGATGACCACGCTAGCGCCCGGAGCGTACTCACGAAGCGCCGTCACCGTATCTCGGCTGGGCAGCTCCCGTCGCTGATAGCGGTTGTCTTCGCGTCCTCCGGAGTCGCCGCGAGGCTGAGCGAGTTCTGCCGAGTCCTTGTTCAGCGTCTCAAAAGTCGTGATGTCCGTGGGGAAGCCGTAGCCTGGGAGGAAACCACTCGTTGCAAGCTCACGAAGCAGGTATTCGCCAGTAAGCCTCTTTCGCTGAATCTGCAGGGCTTTGAGGGGGATCTTGTCCTCATCGGCCCGCTTGGACAGCTCCGAGATTTGGTTGTCGATGGCACTCAACTCCGCCATCCACTCGACTGCATGTCGCACTGCGGCCTGCCCCACGTCCGCTACCAGTGAGGCGTTCGACTCGCGGCCCTCAAGAACGGTTCGCTTCACCAGTGCGCTGATTCCGAGATTGAAGTCGCGGTGTTCTTCTGGCTTGAAGCAATCGCACCAGGCCACAAAGCGCTCTTGGCGACTGCTACCCCGGGGAAGCATCCACCAGTCAAGCGTCAGCTTGTCCAGCTTGCCTTGTCGGTCCTGCAAGCGAAGAAACTTGGATAGCAGGAGCGAGTTCACATGTCGCTGTACAAGTAGCGGGCTCGACAGCGAGATGCCTGGCGTGGAGATGCGCGTCTCGAACGGCCAGGTGGTGTGCTTGAAAACATGCTGGTCATGTGGATTGTTCTTGCACACCGTAAGTGCAATCGAGCGTGTCTCGGAGCGGCGGCCCGCGCGGCCAGCACGCTGAAGGTAGTTCGCGGGGTGAGGAGGGACGTTGTTCATGGCGACCGTGTTGATACCGCCAATATCGACGCCCATCTCCATCGTCGTCGAGCAGCTCATCAGGTTGATTGCCCCTCGCTTGAACAGCCCCTCGTACTGCTGAAGTCGGCTTCCAGCCTGTTGCGCCGAATGCTCGACGGCGCGAAAGTAACCGGCTCCCTCGATCACTCTGTCGTTGACGTTGGACCATATGCCTTCGATCCGAGCATCCATCAATGACGGTTGATCTTCAACCCAAGCACGTGCGGCGAGAACCTTTTCCGACTCACTGGAGAAGTCGCGACCGATGACCTCGCAGACCGGGATCTCGATGGGTCGGCAGAGCACGACGTCGTCGCGCATCTGGCGCTCAGGCAGGTACGGCGTCGCCCCGCGCAGCGTGACATCCAGAACGCGCCTCGTCACTGGACAGACCCAACCTTTGGTCATGATCTGAAATGCAAAGTCGGCAAGATCCAAGTACCGGCCTTGCCCGCCGCCCAACTGCAGAAGGTTGGCGGTGCCGGAGAGGTCGTCCCATGCAGCGAGCAGCAAGCTGTCGATCCGATCGCGACCTGTGGCCGTTTGTGGATCGACCTTCAGCACATAGGCCAACAGCCTCACGAGCCGGTGCTGGCGCGCCCCAGGGCGAACTTTGGGCCACTTCAAGAGCTTCGAGGTGCTCCGTTCCACCGACGAGGGCGGCAGCAGCTGCTTCGAAAAGACTCGATTTCCACCCCACCGCTCCCAACTCGTGGGCAGCTTCAAGCAGAAGCTCTGCCGCACGTGGAAGTCCAGACAGATCTTCAGGAAGTCGACCCACTCATGCAGCGTCATGCCAGCCTGCTCGACCGCGGGCCGTCTGGACACGATGGCGGCAAGCTTCGGGTATTGAATAACCATCAGCCCCATCGTCTCCAAACTGTTCTGCCGCTTGGGACGCCTGGCGAACTCTCGGCACAGGAGGATCTCTGTCAGTAGTTCCTTGCCACGGCCAGTCCGGAAATGTGAGTCGGACTCTTCGTAGTACCTGTGAATCCATTGGCTGATGTCGGGTACCTGGGTTGCCAGCCACTGGACGAGTTCAGCATGAAGCACCGGCTTGCCGCCTGCCAACTTGCGAAGCTTCTCCTCGTCGTCCCTCATCATCTTTTCGACCGTCAATGCCGCCGGCGTACCTGCCGGCAGCACCTTCATCACGGTGCTGTTGTCCGCCAGCCTCTTCTTGATCTCAGCCTGCTCAGGCCCAGAAGAGGAAGACATCGCAAGAACGAGTCTGCGGTACACGGCAGCGCGCAAGGCATTGCGCTCAGCATCCTGTTGAAGCTGAGCCGCTATACGCGCTGTTCCTTGTCGACTGTCCGTGAACGTGATCATCCGACGCCCTCGCATCGGCGAGTCGAGCGGATGCTCCCCGTCTGGACAGAACTCCAGCAGCGTTGGGATGATGTTCCCCAGCAAGAAGGGGGCACCCAGCATCGGGCGCCTGAACTGCTCGGCCTGTGGTGCAGCACCTTCGCAGCCCGGGCACTTCAGAACCTGCTGTTTGTCGATGAACGAAACGTCCTGCACCCTCAACGGCAAGGCCGACTCCTTGGGCTTGGACAGGAGTTCCATCGTTTCAATGTCCAGAGAGACAGCAGCGCCACGGCTTGAACCGTTGACGATCAACGCGGGGGTCCGCGCCCCAAACGTAGGCTCATCCTCATCAGCAGCCTCGTCGTCACTGGGCTCAAGTTCTTCTGGGTCGCGATCCAGTGTGAACTCGTCAACGTCCTCCTGCATGGGTGGCCTCAAATGCCGCAGGCCGCCACTGTTGACCAGATCCGCACTCAGAAAGGTCTCGTTGCAGTCATTGCAAGAGGTCAATGGGAAGACCGGGGCGCCACAGCCGCACCGGCGGCGCTCCTCGGTATAGACCAAGCCAAACGGCCAATCGGTATGCGCGAGTTGGGTTGTGGCCTTCTTGCTGCACGAAGCACTTGCGCAGGCCCATAGGCCGTTCAGCGTGTTGTGGAAGGCGTGGAGACGAAGCGGGAGGAATGGAACAGCCTCTCGCCCAACACCATGAACTGCACTGGTGAGTAGATCAATCCATGCAAGTGCTTCCGCGTCGTTCCGTCCCGGGCCAGCAGCCTGAAGTGCCTTTTTTATGGCCGAGAGAGGCTGGTAGCCTTGTCCAGACACAGCAGGAACAAAGAGGTCCCGCAGCTTCCGCGCCACAGGGTGAACGGCGAGCCGGAGGTATCGACCATCGTCGTCGTGAAGGTTGGCAAGCTCAGCTGGACTGGCGCTGACAGTCGCCGAGTCAATGGAGGCACCGACCTGTGGCACCTGTCGTTCGCCCTCAACCACCACCACACGGCTGGTTTCGACGCCCGCAAGTTTTGCGAGGAACTCCTGCAGTTGGCCCTTCGCCTCAGCATCCCCGGAGCCGATCGTGGCCGAAGTGGCCACGAAGCGCACCTTTTGCGCGTCCGTACCGAAGGCATGCAGTACGCGTCGAAGCAAGAGCGCCAACTCAGCCGCCTGTGAGCCGATGTAGTTGTGCGCCTCGTCCAACACGATCCACTCGAGCGTACCCTGCGACTGCTCAAGAATCGGCGCGTCCTGAGCGCGTACGAGCATGTACTCCAGCATCGTCGGGTTCGTCACCAGGATCGCCGGCGGCTTACTTCTGAGCGTGGCGCGGTCGTGTACCTCGTTTGGCGCCTCCCGGTACTTCTCCGCCTTGGCTTCTTCGGGTGTCATGCCGTTGTAGAGGCAGAAACGGATGTCTCCATTGAACGGACCTGTCCACGCGCGCAACCGTTCTCGCTGGCTCTGAATGAGGGCGTTCAATGGATACAGGAACAAGGCGCGCACGCCGCGAATGTCAAGCTCCTTCGCGCGAGCGTGCGCAAGAGTGCTCAGCACGGGAACCATGAAGCACTCGGTCTTCCCGGAACCCGTGCCACTGGTGACGACCACGGACTGATATCCCGGGGCAAGCAACGCATTCCATGCCGCCAACTGATGGACATATGGCTTCGCCTCGCGCGGGAACCGATACTCCTTAGCGTTGTCTCCCCACGGCTTGTCCATGGCGTTGACCAGGTCCGCGTGCAGCAACGCTTTGCTCAACGAGGCCATGGTCGCATCGGCCTGCTTCCATCCGAAAGTAGCCTCGAAGACGGGGTCGGCAAGGAAGCAACCCGTCTCCCCGTAGCCCCTGGCGAAGGTCTCCAGAAGGTGCTTCCGCAGTGGTTGGTTGGAAAAGCCGAGCTTGCTGATAGTGGCGCGGGCGGCGCGCGTTGTCAGCTCTGGCAGCAAGGAAGAGAAGTAGGATGTTTGCATAGGGGCCAAGCGATTGGTCTATCAAGCGTCGCCGGTTGGTCGTGGAACGCGCCTGATGACCGGCGCCGTGGTGGGCGATCTGTCCAGACGTGTAGTCGAAGTGGTCGAGTGCGCTGATGCAGTGGGTGGCTTTTGCTGTGCAAGCTTCTGTTCGACGACGAGCGCCAGCAGCAGACCAGTGCGGCAACCGAGTTCGAACCAAGCGGGATCGAAGTTCCGAATCTGCCTCAACTGGGCCAACTGCGTGCCAGTCCACCAAGGCGATTCGGCTGGCAGGAGCTGGCTCGCCAGCCCGGCAAGCACGGGTGCGTTGGCCACATCCTCTTTGACGTTCTTGGCGTATTGGCCGGTTTGACCGGCAGTCGGCATCCAGACCAGATCCTTGCCGCAGAGTTCGACGAGCTTTGAAGCGGCATCGGGTTTCTTCTCCTGCAGTATCTGCACCAAGGCTCTGGCCAGGTCAAAGTGGGGCCAAATACGGTCCTCGGTGTGTGTTCGAAGCAAGAAGCGCTGAAGCATGCTGTTTTCGCCCAGCCAAAGGCCGGTCACTAGCGGGCGCGCGCCCGTCGAGAACGGCGCGACGAGCCTACTCAGCTTCTCGGTTCGGTTGAATCCCGCCTGAAAGAGGACCAGTTCAATCAAGTCGTCGAGCAATGGATCCGATGAACCAATCGTCCGAAACACCTGCTCGGAAAGAGTCCTCACGACGGGATCGCGAGAGTCTGCGGTTAACTGCTTCGCCCACGACTGCTGCAAGCGGCAAAGTCCGTCTGCCAAAGTGACCCGAGGCATTAGCTCCCAAACGACGCCCAACTCATCGCGCATGCGCTTCACGAGCGAATGGACGTCGTGCGAGAGCTTGAGCAAGACAGCCAAACTGCTGGGCATGCTCTTGGCCAACGCTCTCCAGTAGTCGAAGGTGCTGAGAGGCAAGTGCGACAGCACTTGGTACTGCCGGGTAATCAAAAGCCAAGATTCATGATCCAGGTCTTGAGCCATATCTGTGACCACCTGTCCGATGGCCTTCGCGCGATCATCAGCATCTGAGATGACCATTGCCTCACCCAGAGGACAAAGCTTCGCTGAGCGGGAAGAAGCGGCACCGATAGCGAAGCCGGCATACAAGGTAGGTCGAAGCTGAAGCGTAGAGGTCGAGGACGGGTAGACCATCCAAGGTCCGCGTTCAGCCGATAGGCTTCCGACGCTCCAACGACCAGTCGGGGTGCCCTCGGACTGAGATTGCCTCAGCTCGACTTCCTCGGCGTTAGCCAGCACAAGAGGCACCGCGCGCAGGCTGACTCCGCCCAAATCTTCAGCCCTCAGTCTCGCCAGGCACGCCCCTGTTAGGGCCATCGCCTGTGACTGGGGTTGAGGCTCCAAATCAGCGTCATAGCGGGTGACGTCGATCTTCGAGATGGCCGCCCCGTTCACCGAAAGCCTGAGTTCGAGCCGCGCATCAAGCTGGCTGCTCTGACACAACAGCCCGAGCAGACTGGACTCCACCTCCAGTAAGCGAAGTTCACCGAACCCTTGCTTGTCTATCGGAATGGCATGCTCGATGTGCAACCGACCTGCGCCCGAGCTTCCTCCGCGGGCCGATAGCTCGACCAGCAACGAGTAGCGCTTCGGCGCACCAGGGTTGCGATCGAACACCTGAACTCGAACCGACTGCAGCTCTCGGATAGGCACAGCTTGCCCAGCCGGAAGGCTGCGGCCATTGGCAGTTATGAATCTGCCGCCCGTCGCCGGAAACGGCAGATCCAGGCGTAGTGCATAAGGAGCGTGTGGCCAGCCAACCGAAACGGGCAGGTGGACAGGCGGCCGGACTTCGGCATGCAGTTCAAGCTTTATGCCGTTGGCCAACGGCTCTGTTCGTGCCCTCAGCTCCTTCGGCGCATCGATCGACTCGATACCCCATTCGTGAAACTCGATGGCTCCCTCGCACTCCGTCGCACCCGACCGAAAGCGAAGTTTGGCCTCAGGTGGCAGAAGCACCATCCTGAAGCGGCGTTGCCGCGCCCCGTCTTCGACGAGCCATGCATCTATGGGGCCACGGTGCTGACGAGGTTGATCAACACGCTCACTGGCTCGTCCAGGCAGCGTCCACTCGATTGATCGTGCTGGCACCTGGGTCAACGAGCCGTCGTGCGAGAGCCGGCACAGCAGTGGCACCCCAAGGTACACCGACATCGATCCTGAGCGGTACGGGACTCGGGTCCCCCTCCAAAGCAGTTGACTGCTGAGATCTGCCGTCTGCCCTGTGCGAACGATGAAGTGTGATCCCTGCCCAACCAGCCGAACAGCGCCGTGCACCTGATAGATCCACCGAGTTTGGGACAGCCCCCCGGTCATGCCCTTTAGCTCGACTGTGCTGCCGTCGCCATCTGCAACCACTTCGAAGTCATCGGGTACGGCCACCAAGCAGGCGTCCTCTGGAACGCGACAACCTCCGATGCCGGTGAGCGTAAGCCCAGTGTCGCGCGCAGCGAATACCCAGGGCTGAGCCGTATCCAGTGCGAATGCACCGGGCACTTCCACAGGAACATGTAGATCCTCACCCAAGCAGCGAAGCACCAGAAGGTGCTCGGCAAGGGCGGCGTCCCCCTGAACCCGACGCGTCCGTCCTGAAAGGATCGATGTGGGCTCACTGCCGCCCAGAAGCTGCCGCCCTTCGCCCAGCGATACCCGCTCGCTGCCGAGCAGGTCAAGCGAGAAGGACTGCGGAAGAGCGTCCGAACTCAGGCCGATGGCAGCCGACAGTGCAGCCACCGTGATGCTTCCAGGCATCTCCGTCGTCATGGCGAGCTCGTAGGTCTCTCCATCGTTGCCCAGGTGCAGTGCGCGGGTCGCGACGACCGGAAAGGAGGTGATGGGGGCGTACTCTTTGGCCGCCTCTTTGACCAGTCCGACCAGCAGAGGCTCGGCTGAGTTGTCGTCTACGGCAATAGGGAAGCGGTCGCGCCAATGCGGTTGAAGCCTGTCGAGCACCTCCACCGGGTTGGAGACACCTGCAAGCTGGCACTCCTGGCGGAGCGACAACACAGTCACCACCACCGAGGCCAGGAGGCGGTAGATATCTTCGTCTCGCAGGTGCTGCACCAGTTCGAGCTGATGTGCGTCGAAGAAGCTTTCCAGGCGGTTGGAATCCCAGCCGTAGAGCTGAGCCTGGCGCATGCCACGGATCAATAGCCTTGTAATGATCCCATCGCCCCGCGCAACTAGCTGCAGGGGTAGTCCACCGTGGGCGACTATGGCGCCGAGGTACTTCTTGCCCTGGCCGCCGGGGCGATGGCCCCAAGCTCTGAGCCCTCGCTCCACTGCCGCGGTGCGTTCAAGAACGTCAAGGGAGAAGGGTTGACCCAACGACTGGAGAATGTGCGTCCAGCGCCACGGTCCACCGGCGTACGCGCGTCGCCACCACTCAGACGCGTACAGCACAAAGCAAGCGCACTCCGGCGCCGAGCGTAGCGTCCACGGCGCGCCGTCGAGAGATTCAAGCGTGCGCGCCAGGACTGCCTGCAGCGACAGGTACTCCGCCTTGGTTGCGCGATAGGCGAACAGCATCTCGCCGTTGGCGCGCGACAACCCTCGCGTTCTCAGGAACGACTCAATCCAGTCCGCATATTCTTGCAACTCCGGCTCCCCCTGTGTGCTCGAGGACCACTTCCTTGTCGGCGGTCTCTCTGTCCAGAATCGTGCTACACGCTAGGCCCACTCAGCGGTCGCATCATCACCTGCGTAAGCAATCCACCGTGCTTGCCAAGTCGGCGTATCCAAGACGAACACGTCATCGTGTGTCTTCTGGCCGCCGTTTGCGTCATCCAAGCCAGTGAGAAACGCGATGCCACCTCGATTCGTCAGCACGTATCGATTGTGCAAAGGGTCTTGACTGCGAAGGAACAAGCGAACACGAACGCCATGCGGCTTCAAAGCTGCAATGTGTGGCCCGTACTGTTGAACCGCGAACGCGGGAGGTACGTTGTCGCCTCGGAAGATGTCCACCAGCGAACCGGTAGGGACCGCCGCAAGCAATGCAGCGAGTGGCCGCCGGAATCGTGGCGTTGTGGGATCGAGATGAGGATCGACCAGCTTGATGTGTCGGCTGACCCGAATCAGCGGGGCACAGCAGCCAGCCAACATGGCGGCCGTACGCGCAACGATCCATTGGCGGTTAGGGGCCAAACATGGGTGCTCAGCATCCAGATCCGCGAGAGCCACGACCGGGGGGGCATCACGATGGACCGATGCGACGATGGCATCAAATGGCCTCGCGCCGTGTTCTGCGACAGCGGCGTCTATCCACGGCGCCGACGGATCTGCCGACGTGCGGCCACTTGCTACCAATATGTCGTCAGCGATTCGTCGTAGCCGCTCTTCAATCTTCGACAGTTCCTTGGTGCCGCTAAGCTTCGACTTCGCCGACTCGTAGACAAGCTTCTTCCATGCCTTAGGGAAACGAGATATCCAGCGCCCTTCAGGAACGCCGAACTTCTCTACCACGTACGCGAAATCACGATAAGAACCCGTGATGGCCTCTGGTTCTACGGCGAACTCTTTGAACATCAGAACAACTCCGGCCCACGCTCTTCGAAAAAACCGCGCGGCCATGCCTTGTCAAAATCGCCTTCGCTGTTGACCGGCAGCAACGTGACGGTTACGTGGCCGTCTTCTTTGCTCAAGTAGTTCACGCCCAGCGTATCTGGCGTCAGGGGCCTTTCGCTGTTGGCTTCAGTGTCACCAAGGTCGGCTGCCTCCCGTATTCGGCGAAGCAGACGCAAGATCAGATGCTCGCTGTGCGTTTCAATCAGAAACGACAGCCCCTTTCTTAAGGCGCCATCAATGAAGAGGTCGCCCAGCCCTACCTGAACCGCGGGGTGCACATGCAGCTCCGGCTGCTCGATGCAGACGACGCTGGCGGTAGCGTCCTGAGCGGCGACTACTACGGGCAAGACTTGCGAAATGCCAACGCCGATGTCTTGCGCATGGTGGGCAAGGCCGGCGACATCGGTCAGGGCGATGCGCGGTCGACGACGTCCAATGGGGCTCGGCTCTGGCGTGCTGAGGTCGAACTCCTGCAGCTGCTTGCGGGAAAGGCTATAGCCGGTCCCAAGCTTGTCTGCGTCCGACATCCACTGGCTGCAGGATTCGACCAAGCTCTGCGGTCCCGTCATCAACGCTTCCCACGCGGCCATGCCGTCGGACCACCCGGCATCGCTCTTGGTCAGCGAGACCTCGAACCCACGCGGCGGAATCTTCCGAAGCGGGCCGAGATAGCGCAGCTGCAGGAGCTGGTCGCGGAGCAGCATGGCCGGCCCGATGGTCAACCACGAGAGAAACGCAGTGAACTCGCGCGCGATGTAGATGTTGGCAGGGTCTTTTGCGCCAGGCGCCGGGATGTAGAGCATTTCTCCAAGTCGAGGCAAAGCGCCGTTCAGGCCAGTCAACCACGCACGCAGGCCATCTCCAGGGCGCTCCAATCCAGCGTCTTGAACTGCGTCGAAGAGGTCGGGCAATCTCGAGCGCTGCATCTTCTGCATGCCAGTGGCTGCGGTAGTCCTTGCCATGACTTTCGAGGATGCAGCTTGTTCATCTGTAGTTGCAGGTGCCTCAGCCTCTAAGTCGCGAGGATTTACCCAATCGTCCAGCTCGGCCAACAGCGCATCTGCATCAGGTGCGTCCGCCATGAAGATCGGGTTTTCGCGGTTCATTCGCATGCGGGTATCACGGCCGTCGCCTGAAGCCTCCAGCCTGACGCACCACTCTCCGTTGGTCCCAACGTCGTAGCCCATGACGACGGGTTCCTCGCGCAGGCTGTTCCAGCCGACGGTCAGCCGAACGCTCACGCGTTCGACCTTCTTCCGGATCACCTGGAGAGAGTCGTAGAAGTTCCAGACACCTACGTCCTGAATTTGCCAGTCATCGAACACGTCCGGCACCAGTTCAGGAATCGACCTGTCGCCCAGCGCCATCTCGATTTCGATCTCTATCCGCCGCTCTGAGCTCCGGCTGTGGACGAGGTTCATGAATCCGCCCAGGTCGATCGCCTCTCCCCCCTGGGCTGTTCGATCGGCGTTGGCGTTGTTGCGAACGAGGATCTCGCGGACGTACTGAAGAGCTTGCAGAACGCTGCTCTTGCCGGCACTGTTGGCGCCAAAGAGCAACGTGATCGGGCGCAGTTCAATACGCACTTCGTCGGAGAAGCCTTTGAAGTTCTTTAGCGCCAGCGTCTTGATCAATGAAGTCATGGGTTCTCGCAATGCTGATCAAGCCGAAACTGGCGAACTGAGGTACTTGGCGGAGAGGGAGGCAATCAACTTACCTGTCTCGTCTGCAGCATGACCGGCACTCCTGGAAAACCTTCCGATCCGAGCCAACAACCTTTCGAACTTCAGTTGCGCATCCAACGGTGGCTTGCTGACCATCAGGCCCTTGACGATGCCCATATTCCAGCCTTCCATGATGGCGCCCTTTGATTCGCGCTGAGTCTGCGCCCGTACTTCGGGGTCCCAGCGGAGGCAAGCCCACAGGAAGAACGGCCGCATCTGTTGCTGATCAAGCGACAAGGTGCACAGATGCTTGGTGCTGATGCACAGGGGCAAGTCATCTGGTGCGACAGCAACCCTGCCTGTTGTGCCCATGATCGTGACCATGACGTCACCGGGTCTGACGGTATATCGCTCCAGCTCAGCGTACTTCTCGCGTGAGATAAATCGACGCGCACCCCAGGTGAAGGAGTTGG
>Ga0073921_1000013_pt1 | contig 14296 bp, 9 predicted proteins | sample GWRWT3_30Apr14_FD_70954 | JGI IMG/M metagenome (GOLD analysis project Ga0073921, IMG submission 70954) | Sand microcosm microbial communities from a hyporheic zone in Columbia River, Washington, USA - GW-RW T3_30-Apr-14 | ecosystem: Engineered > Artificial ecosystem > Sand microcosm >...
TATTTTTTCGGGTACAAGGTAAAAGTGTTGCTTCATCGGCAATTACAAAATATTCCAATGTGAAGCGCGTGCTCTTGTTGAATGATTTTTGAACCCATTCTGAAATAGCTGTGGTGCTATTAGTCGCAAATTTTTCTTTTACTGCGGTTAGTGTTTTATAAATAATAGCTGCTTCGTCTCTTTCTTGTGCTGATAAACGTTCGTTTCTGGAACTCATCGCAAGATTGTTGGATTCTCTGAATATAGGACAGCCAATTACGTTTACTTGTAGGTGGTTTTTAGCTACCATTTTTTTGACAATTTGTAATTGTTGAAAATCTTTTTCACCAAAATACGCGTTTGTTGGTTCTATTATTTCAAACAGACGTTTTACAATTGTGCCGACTCCATTAAAATGACCAGGTCTGAATTTGCCTTCCATTTGATTTTCAAGACCGTCAAAATCGAAAGATTGAGAAAGAGGTTTCCCATCATAAATGTCTTCAACAGATGGTGCGTATAGAATTATATTTGGATTTAAAGCTGTAAGTTTTTTTACATCTTCTTCCAATGTTCTTGGGTATTTTGCTAAATCTTCGGGATTGTTAAATTGTGTTGGATTTACAAAAATACTTACGACAGTATTTTTATTCTCCAGCAATGATTTTTGCATTAATGCCAAATGACCTTGATGTAAAGCGCCCATGGTAGGAACAAATCCAATAGTGGATTGGACGGTTTTTATTGATTTCAAATAGTCGATTAAAGATGCTTTTCCGTAGAAAATATGCATGGCAGTATTATTAAAATTAAATGCAAACTTACTATTTTAGTTAATAACTGCATAAAATTTTGTAATTTTGCGTGGTTTTTATTGCCAATAAATTAAGTAAATTACAATATGAAAGATAAGAGGATATTATATGTATCATCTGAAGTGGTGCCTTATCTCGCTGAAAATGAGGTCTCTTTAATGTCTTACGACGTGCCGAAAATGATTAATGATCAAGGTGGACAGATAAGAATTTTTATGCCAAGGTATGGAAATATTAACGAGAGAAGACATCAATTGCACGAAGTAATTAGACTTTCGGGGATGAATTTGGTAGTAAACGACTTGGATATGCCCTTGATTATAAAAGTGGCTTCTATACCAAAAGAAAGAATACAAGTTTACTTTATTGATAATGATGAGTATTTTAAAAGGAAAGCCACATTTGCTGACGAAGAAGGTGTGATGTATCCTGACAATGATGAACGTGCCATTTTCTTCGCAAAAGGTGTAGTTGAAACGGTAAAAAAACTGAATTGGGTTCCTGATATTATTCACGTTCATGGATGGATGGCTGCTATGTTACCCATTTATATGAAGCATTTTTACAAAAATGAAGCCTTGTTTTCTGAGACAAAGATTGTCACTTCGGTTTACAGTCAGTCTTTTGATGGGACTTTAGATGTTGAAATGATTAATAAAGTGAAATTTGACGGTGTTCCTGATGATGCGATTTCAGATTTGGAAGTTCCAGACTATGAAAACATCATTAAGGCTACTATTAAACATTCTGATGCGGTGATTATAGCATCAGAAAACCTATCTCCAAGTTTAACAAAATTTATAGAATCTTCAGGAAAACCTTTTTTACCTTTCGCACCGAAAGATGCATTCGCGGAAGCGTATACTAATTTCTATAGAAACGAGGTTCTTTAAATTAAACTTTTTTATTAAATATGTACAATAATTCTTTTTTTAAGAAAATTCTGGTAGTTGCGAGTGTTGTTTTTTTATATTCCTGTGATAAAGATTATAATGAAATTGGAGGTGATTTAATTGGTGAAAACAATTTTGATCTCAAAAAAGAAACGTACAATGTTTTAGCTTACAATCAAAAAACGGGTCCTATTCAGTCTAATGATCTTGTGGTAAATCCTTTGGGAATTTATAACAATCCAAATTTTGGTGAAACAACGGCCAATTTTGGTACACAATTGACTTTGTCTGCAACCCTAACAACAATAAGTACGAGCCCTTATATTGAAAGTGTAGTTTTGACAATCCCATATTATTATGATGCGTCAAAAACGGTTACAAAAACTGATGGTAGTCATGATTATGTGTTAGATTCTATATACGGACCTGATAAGGCTGAGATGAAGCTAAGTGTTTATGAGTCTGGATATTATATGAGAGATGCAGATCCCATTGGTGGGTTTTTGCAGCCTCAAAAATATTTCACAAATCAAAATGCTGAATTTGATAATGTTAAAAAACCAAATCGTTTGAATGACGACTCTAATTTAGCTCAAAACGATAAGTTTTTCTTTGATCCAGCAGAGCATGTAGTTACTACAACCGATTCAATTACAAAAGTAGTTACGACTACAAGAACTCCTCCGGGAATGCAATTGAATTTGAATAAGGGTTATTTTAAAACAAGAATAATTGATGCTGTTGGAGCTGGAAAGTTGGCTACAAATGATGTTTTCAAAGAGTACTTCAGGGGACTTTATTTTAAAATGGAAAAATCAGGAAGTAGTGCCGGGAATTTAGCAATGTTAAATTTTAAGGCGGGAAAAATTACTATAAAATATAATGAGGATTTGTCAACAACAACTAGTGGTGTTACTACAATTACACGAGTTAAAAAAACTATAGTTTTAGACATGACAGGAAATTCAGTGAGTTTGTTGAATACTGATTTTTCGGGTAGTGGACTTGCTTATAATGCTTTGCCAAATACTGGGAATACAGCCGAAGGCGATGACAAATTATATTTAAAAGGTGGTGAAGGATCTGTGGCAGTGATAAGTCTTTTTAATACTCCGGGTGAATTAGAAGCTATCAGGAATAGTGGATGGTTAATTAATGAAGCTAATTTAGTTTTTCATATTGACGCTGCTGCTATGGCTGCTAATTATGAGCCACAAAGAGTTTATTTATATGATTTTAATAATAACCGACCTATTGTTGATTATTATTCAGATGCAACAACAAATAGTATTGATGTTAAAAAATCAAAAGTCATTTTTGATGGTAATATAAATACAAATGCTACTAGTAAAAGAGGAGTTACGTATAAAATTAGGGTTACAAATCAAATAAGGAATCTTGTTAAATATAAAGATTCAACCAATGTTAAATTGGGATTAGTAGTTACAGAAGATATTGCAACTATAGCTTCTCACAAATTAAGGACTCCAAATGCTTTTATTTCTGGAGCGCCAAAATCATCTGTAATGAATCCTTTAGGAACAATTTTATTTGGAGGTAAATCCACGGTTCCTGAGGATAAGAGATTGAAGCTTGAAATTTATTATACAAAACCTAATTAAAATACTATGTGTGGAATCGTTGGATATATCGGTTATAGAGAAGCTTATCCTATAGTAATAAAAGGATTAAAAAGACTTGAATATAGAGGTTATGATAGTGCTGGTGTAATGTTGTATGACGGTGAAGAACTAAAACTTTGTAAGACAAAAGGGAAGGTTTCTGATCTTGAGGCGAAGGCTGCAGAAGCAATTACAAAAACTGGGACTATAGGAATAGGGCATACGCGTTGGGCAACTCACGGTGTTCCTAACGACGTAAATTCACATCCTCATCTTTCTAATTCAGGGGATTTGGCAATAATTCACAATGGGATTATTGAAAATTATGCGCCTTTAAAAGAAGAACTAATAAAACGTGGGTATGTTTTTCATTCAGATACAGATACTGAGGTATTGGTAAATCTTATTGAAGAGGTGCAAAAAAAAGAGAATTTAAAACTAGGGAAAGCAGTTCAAATAGCTTTGAATCAAGTAGTGGGAGCGTATGCAATTGCTGTTTTTGATAAAAAGACTCCTAACGAGATTGTTGCTGCTAGACTAGGAAGTCCATTGGCTATTGGTGTAGGTGAAGGAGAGTTTTTTATTGCTTCAGATGCTTCACCTTTTATAGAATATACTTCTAATGCTATCTATCTTGAAGATGGTGAAATGGCAAATATTAGATTGCATAAAGCCATGAAAATTAGAAAAATTAAAGATGATTCTTTAGTTGACCCATATATTCAGGAACTTCAAATGAACTTAGAGCAAATAGAAAAAGGTGGTTACGATCATTTTATGCTCAAAGAGATTTATGAACAACCAAGTGTGATAAAAGATACCTATCGCGGAAGACTACATGCTAATGAGGGTATTATTCAAATGGCTGGAGTTGAGGATAATTTAGAGAAATTCCTTAATGCTGATAGAATTATTATTGTGGCTTGCGGAACTTCATGGCATGCAGGTTTAGTTGCAGAGTATGTTTTTGAAGAATTTGCACGTATTCCAGTAGAAGTAGAATATGCTTCGGAGTTTAGATATAGAAATCCAATAATAAACAGTAAAGATGTAGTTATCGCTATCTCACAATCAGGAGAAACAGCAGATACTATGGCTGCCATAAAACTAGCCAAAGAACACGGAGCATTTGTGTTTGGTGTTTGTAATGTAGTGGGTTCTTCTATTTCTAGGGAAACACATGCAGGTGCTTATACACATGCCGGACCTGAAATCGGTGTCGCATCGACTAAAGCTTTTACCACACAAATTACGGTATTGACGATGATAGCTTTGCGTTTGGCGAAGGCCAAAGGAACTTTGTCAAATAGCGATTTTCATACGTATTTGCAAGAATTAGAAATTATTCCAGAGAAGGTGAAAGAAGCTTTAGAGACAAATGAAAAAGCAAAAGAAATTGCTTTGACTTTTAAAGATGCTCCGAACTGTCTTTATTTAGGAAGAGGGTATAACTTTCCTGTAGCTCTAGAAGGCGCTTTGAAGCTTAAAGAGATATCTTATATTCATGCTGAAGGATATCCTGCAGCTGAAATGAAACACGGACCAATTGCATTAATTGATGAACATATGCCAGTGGTTGTCATTGCGCCAAAGCAAGGACACTATGACAAAATTGTAAGTAATATTCAAGAGATTAAATCCAGAAGCGGAAAAATTATTGCCGTTGTAACTAAAGGTGATACACAAGTGCGTGAATTAGCTGACTATGTTATTGAAATCCCTGAAACATCAGATGCTTTGTCACCATTGATCACGACAATTCCATTACAGCTTTTGTCTTATCACATTGCGGTGATGCGTGGTTGTAATGTTGATCAGCCTCGTAATTTAGCAAAATCAGTAACAGTAGAATAAATTTTTTATACAAAAGAGATTCACATTACAATATTTAAAAAAAGCCTTGGAAGATTTCTTTCGAGGCTTTTTTATAGAATAAGTTTTTTTGGATTGTGACTTCTTTAAATGCTTGAAAAGCGTAAAGAAAACGTTAAATTTCCTCAGCTTTATCACTTTTATCAAATATCTAAAAATTAATAATTTTTTTGTGATAAATGTATTTTTTATATGCATGCATAGTGATATTCTATTATTATTACATAATTTTTAACATATAACATTAAAAAATAAATAAAGAATAAGTGCGAATGAGGTAAAATAACTGATAAATATGAAATTTTTTAGGTGCTTTTTTATTAATATCAAAAATATTTGTACTTTGGCGTCATAAACCAACAAATTTTAACCCAATGAGAGTGTATTTACTTTTTTTGTCATTGTTTTTTTGTAGCCTAACTTTTGCTCAAAATTCAATTTCAGGTATTGTTACAGACAGTAACAACCAACCTATTCCTGGAGCCAACATTAAAATTGTTGGAGACACTTCAGGTGCGATTACCGATTTCGACGGTTCTTTTGTTTTACAATCGTCTAGAAAGCCCCCTTTTACAATTGAGGTTACGAGTGTAGGTTTTACATCTCAAAGAGTTTCAGTAACATCTTCCTCGCAAAAAGTTATAGTAAAACTTGTTGATGAAGAGAATAAATTAGACGAAATTGTGGTCTCTGCATCAAGAACCCCAGAAAGAGTTCTAGAATCACCAGTGACTATTGAAAGAATGGGTATTGCTGAAATTAAGAAAACGGCATCGCCATCTTTTTATGATGGATTAGAAAACATGAAAGAAGTTCAAATGAATACTTCAAGTATGTCATTTAAATCGATTAATACGCGTGGTTTTGCATCTGTTGCAAATACCCGTTTTATGCAATTGGTAGATGGTATGGATAACTCTTCCCCCTTGTTAAATTTTGTACTAGGAAACTTAATAGGTTTATCTGAAATTGATGTTCAAAGCGTTGAATTACTGCCAGGAGCCTCTTCTGCATTATATGGGGCAAATGCATTCAATGGTATATTATTTATGAACAGTAGAAGTCCATTTACAAGTGAAGGGATAACTGGTTATGCAAAATTTGGACAAACTTCTCAAAAAGCTGCGGGTACAAATGACTATATTGATTATGGTTTTCGTATGGCTAAGGCATTCAATAAGTATATAGCAGGTAAAGTAAATTTTACTTACATGAGAGGTACAGAGTGGCATGCAGTAAATTATGATGATAAAACACGTGTAGGGATTGATAGAAATACTATTAATTATGACGGTATAAATGTTTACGGAGATGAAGTTGCTACAAATATTAAAGGAGTTGGTCAAGCTTTAGCAGCTCAAAATTTGATTCCTGCTTCGGCAGTAAATTTACTTCCAAATTCTAATGTTAGTAGAACAGGATATAATGAAGTTGATTTGACTGATAATAGAGTTTCCAATACGAAAATAGATTTGTCTTTACACATTCGTCCATTCGGAGATGAAAAGTTAGAAGTAATTGTGCAAAGTAAATTTGGTTATGGAAATACAGTTTACCAGGGAGCCAACCGTTATTATTTGAATAATTTTTTTATGCAACAACATAAAATTGAATTCAAAGGTAAAAACTTCTTTTTAAGAGGTTATACTACAACTGAGGATGGTGGTCAGTCCTACGACATGTTGTTTACTGGTATTAATGTAAACAGAAAATGGAAAGATGACAGAACTTGGTTTGGACAATATGCTGGGGCTTACATACAATCAACGCTAGGAGGATTTACTCCTGAGCAATCACATGCACGTGCTAGAGCTACTGCAGATACTGGTAGATTGATACCAGGAACAAATGCATTTAAAAATGCATTTAATCAAGTTATTAATGACCCGAGTGTATTGTCGGGTTCAAAATTGGTTGATAATTCAAGAATTTACCACTCTGATGCAAATTATAATTTCAAAGATTTGATACAATTTGCTGAAATTCAGGTTGGAGGATCATATAGAGAATACGAGTTGAATTCATTTGGGCGTATTTATACAGATGCTGCTGGACCGATACGTTATGATGAATACGGTGTATACACACAGATAATGAAAAAATTAATGGATGATCGTTTGAAATTGACCGGTTCTATTCGTTATGATAAAGCGCAGAATTTTGATGGTAACTACTCTCCGAGAATTTCTGCTGTATATTCCGCAGGACAAAACAAAAATCATAATTTCAGAGGATCTTTTCAAACCGGTTTTAGAAACCCTACTACGCAGGATCAATACATTGGATTCAATGTAGGAAGTGCAATTTTACTTGGTTCAGCACCAGATAACTTGATACGATTTGTAGAAACTTTACCAATCGCAACTGCTGTAGGTCAGGGATTTGCCGGAGGTACATCGGTGACTATTAACGGAACAAGAGCATATGAAAATTCATATACCGCATCATCTGTCATTGCTTTTGCAGCTGCGGCTAATCCTGCATTATTGAGAAAAACAAATGCAGGTGTAGTTAAACCAGAAGAAGTAAAAGCTTTTGAATTAGGTTACCGATCTTTCATAAATAAAACTTCAATTGATGTTAATGGATACTATAACATTTACAATAATTTTATCGGAAACTTAAATGTTATTACTCCTTTATATGGAACTGCTTTTGATGGTGGTGGTTTAACTAATCCAGAAGGACCTAAAGCATTACATGCTTTGCAAAATGGAAATACAAGAACTTTTCAATTGTATACAAATACTCCTCTAGAAATTAAATCATTAGGATTTGGTCTTGGATTATCTAGAAAAGTGTACAAAGATTTTGAAATTGGTGTTAATTACAATTATGCTGAATTCGAATTTGATCAGTCAAAAGACCCTAGTTTTGAAGCTGGTTTTAATACGCCAAAACACCGCGTTAAAGCATCCATTGGTAATGAAAAGTTACTCCCAAATTTTGGATTTAATGTAAGCGGAAGATGGAATAGTGAATATTTATGGCAGTCTTCATTTGCTGACGGTACAATAGCTGCTGCTACAGTAATAGACGCACAATTAAATTACCTAATCCCTTCTTTGAAATCTACATTAAAGATAGGAGCTTCAAACATAGGTGGTAAAGAATATGGTCAAGTGTTAGGGGCTGGTTTGATTGGTCAGCAATATTTTGCATCATGGACAATCAACCCGTAATCATTCATTAATACTAAATTATAAAACGATGATAAAAAATTTCAAATGGTTATTATTTGCTTCTTTAGCATTTGTAGCGTGTGATAGTGAGGAAGAGGTGACAATTGACGCTAATTCATCTGATGGGAAGTCTTTAACCTCAGGTACGGCATCAGTATCCAAGTATGTAGCGCTTGGAGATTCTTATGCAGCCGGTTTTAGTGATAATGCATTATTCATAGCTGCTCAGCAAGGTTCATATGCAAATATTATTTCGCAGCAGTTTGCTTTAATAGGCGGAGGTGAATTTAAAACGCCTTTGATGGCTGATAACGTTGGTGGTTTGTTGTTGGGTGGTAATGTGATTCAAGGGCAGCGTTTGTTTTTTAATGGTACTGCACCTACTCCGGTTACAGGTATACCGTCAACAGAGGTTACTACTAAGTTAACAGGCTCTTTTAATAACATGGGTGTGCCAGGAGCAAAAAGTTATCATTTAGTTGCGCCAGGTTATGGAAATGTTGCCGGTGTTGCAACAGGGCAAGCGAATCCTTATTTCGCAAGGTTTTCATCTTCTGCCTCAACAACAGTATTAGCGGATGCCGTGGCACAAGCTCCAACTTTTTTTTCGTTATGGATTGGAGGGAATGATGTTTTGGGATATGCTACTTCAGGAGGTAGTGGAGTAAATAGAACGGGCAATTTAAATCCTGCTACTTATTCAAGTAACGATATTACTGATCCAAATGTATTTGCTAGCGCATTTAGTGGAATTGTAAATGCGATGACTGCTAATGGTGCAAAAGGAGTAGTGGCTAATTTGCCTTATGTGACTGCTTTGCCATATTTCACAACCGTTCCGTACAATCCGGTTGCTTTATCAGCTGCAGCAGCAGCACAGTTAAACGCAGGTTATGCAGCTTACAATGGAGGTTTGCAAGCAATGGTTAATGCTAATTTATTGACTGTGACTGAGGCAACTAGAAGAACAATAAATTTTAAAGCGGGTGCAAATGCTGTTGTAATAGTAGATAGTTATTTAACAGACAGGACTTCTTTTGGTATCCCGTCTTTTAGACATGCCACCGCTGAGGATTTAGTGGTCTTGCCAGCGCGAAGTTTTATTGGTACAGTAGTTGGTGGAAATGCTGCTGCTGTAAATGGAGTATCGGTTCCTCTTGCTGATAGCTGGGTTTTGTCAAAAGAAGAAATTGCAGAAGTAAAAGTTGCAACAGATGCTTATAACGTAACTATTAAGTCTATTGCTGATGCAAAAGGTCTTGCATTTGTGGAGCTAAAATCAGTTACGGATCAATTAGCTAATGGCGGTATAGTTTATAATGGTTATACAACTACATCCACATACGTAACCGGAGGAATGTTTTCATTAGACGGTGTTCATCCTAGCCCAAGAGGATATGCTATAATTGCAAATTTGTTTACTGAAGCGATCAATGCAAAGTTTGGGGCTAATTTTAAAAATAAAAATGTTGGTTTATACCGTATTTTGTATCCAGCAACGCTATAATAATTAATTATAATAAATATTTTGGACAACCACCGCTTTACAGTAGGTGGTTGTTTATTTTGCGGATAGTACGATGTTTTCCCTTTTTTTAGGTCTATTCGTATGAATAATTAAATAATTCCTTTTTTTATAAAAAAATAATTGATTTTATATTTTAAAAAATTATCTTTGCGCTCTGAAAAAAGCATTTAATCGATACGTTTCGGTTGGTACTAATTCATAAACCTAAATAGCTATTTAATAAACACATAAGTAATGTCAAAAGTAATAGGAAAAGTTGCCCAGATCATTGGACCAGTAGTTGATGTAGTTTTCAACGGTAAGGATGTTGAACTTCCAAAAATTTATGATTCGTTAGAAATCACAAAAAAAGATGGTACTTTATTAGTACTTGAAGTACAATCTCACATTGGTGAAAATACAGTACGTACCATTTCGATGGACTCAACAGATGGTTTGAGTAGAGGTTATGAAGTAGTTGGAACAGGAAATCCTATCCAAATGCCAATCGGTGCCGATGTTTACGGTCGTTTATTCAACGTAATTGGAGATGCAATTGACGGTTTAGGTAATTTACCAAAAACTGGAGAAAACGGTATGTCTATTCACAGACAAGCACCAAAATTCGAAGATTTATCTACTTCTTCTGAAGTTTTATTCACAGGTATTAAAGTAATCGATTTAATTGAGCCTTACTCAAAAGGGGGTAAAATTGGATTGTTCGGTGGTGCTGGAGTTGGTAAAACAGTATTGATTCAGGAGTTGATTAACAATATTGCAAAAGGACACGGTGGACTTTCAGTATTCGCAGGAGTAGGAGAAAGAACACGTGAAGGAAATGACTTACTTCGTGAGATGTTAGAGTCAGGAATTATAAAATACGGTGATGAGTTCATGCACTCTATGGAAAATGGAGGATGGGATTTATCTAAAGTGGATATGCCAGGAATGAGAGAGTCTAAAGCTACTTTCGTTTTCGGACAAATGAATGAGCCTCCAGGAGCTCGTGCTCGTGTAGCACTTTCTGGATTATCTATTGCAGAATATTTCCGTGATGGAGCAGGAACTGATCAAGGTAAAGATGTATTGTTCTTCGTGGATAATATCTTCCGTTTTACACAAGCAGGTTCTGAGGTTTCGGCACTTTTAGGTCGTATGCCATCTGCGGTAGGGTACCAACCAACATTGGCTACTGAAATGGGTGCCATGCAAGAGCGTATTACATCAACAAACAAAGGTTCTATTACATCTGTACAAGCGGTTTACGTTCCTGCGGATGATTTAACTGACCCGGCTCCGGCTACAACTTTTGCTCACCTTGATGCGACTACTGTATTATCTCGTAAAATTGCTGAGTTAGGTATTTACCCTGCGGTTGATCCATTGGATTCAACTTCAAGAATTCTTACTCCTCAAATTTTAGGTGATGAGCACTATGACTGCGCACAAAGAGTAAAAGAAATTTTACAAAAATACAAACAATTACAAGATATCATTGCGATCCTTGGTATGGAAGAATTATCAGAAGATGATAAATTAGCCGTTTCAAGAGCACGTCGTGTACAACGTTTCTTATCTCAACCTTTCCACGTTGCTGAGCAATTTACAGGATTAAAAGGAGTTTTAGTTGATATCAAAGATACTATCAAAGGATTTAATATGATTATTGACGGTGAATTAGATCACTTGCCAGAATCAGCTTTCAACCTTAAAGGTACTATTGAAGAAGCTATCGAAGCTGGAGAAAAAATGTTAGCGGAAGCTTAAAATTAGTTTAAAGTTTAAAGTTTGAAGTTCACTCGTAACCTTAAACTTTAAACTTTTAAATTTTCAAACTACAAAAATATGTTATTAGAAATAGTATCACCAGAAGCAAAATTATTTTCAGCAGAAGTAACTTCGGTTACATTGCCAGGAGTTGATGGAAGCTTTCAGATTTTGAATAACCACGCGCCAATCGTTTCTATTTTAGGAAAAGGTGTCGTGAAAATTACAGCTTCTGATTTTGCTTTTGCAAAAGAAGTAGCAGGTAAATTCACGAAGTTAGATGCTCAAAATTATACACTGGCTATCAATTCAGGTACAATTGAAATGAAAGACAATAAAGTTATTATTTTAGCTGACTAAAGCAATCTTGATCATAAAAAATGAAAGCCTCACAAATATGTGAGGCTTTTTTTTATGTCCAATCCCAAAGTATAATATTCCAAACAATCCCATCTTCGTTATAAGTATCAATTATTTTGAATCCAATGGCTTCGTGTGCTTGCATAGAGCGAAGATTTATAGCGGCAACTTCAGTGATTAAGTAATCAAATTGATGTTGCAGTTCCTCTCTGTAAAAATGATAAAGTCCTCTGAATATTCCTTGTTTGCGATGGTTTTTATCTACACAAATTTGCCCCATTACAACGTAGGTTTTATCCTTGGGTACTAATTCATCAATTCTTTCAAACATGGGAATTAGAGCCTTGATTTCGTTCCTAAAGCCAGAAAGCATTACAAGTGCAAAACCTACTACTGCGTCATTGTCTTTGGCAATAATATGTGCGCAAGCAGAATTCATTTGTTCTAGCAAATCGACGGAATGTTGTACTGTAACAAATCCTTCTTGAAGTTTTTCTTCAGAACTTATATTCTGAGAGCTATTTTGTAATTGGAGTGTTCTAATTTGTTCCAATTCGTCTAGAGTTGACGCTCTTTTATAAAGTATAGGTTTCATTTGATTTTATTGATTACGGATTGATGATTGGTATTTACTATCTGTAATTATAAAATTAGAAAATCTTTGATTACACGAAATGGATTTAGATTTTTATTTTTCGCTTAATTTCAAATTCATTTCGGCATAATATTTTTCATTGTATTTTCCTGCAACCACAAGGGCTCCAGAAATTAAAATAAGATTTTTGATTATGTATTGTCCCGCCAAAGTAGGGCAATAAGGAAATGCATCAAAACAAATAGTTTTTAGAATAAAAACAGGAAAAAATGTAGCCGCCATATGCATTAATAATAGCGGAATAGTATAAGGAATAAGCCGTTTTATGAGTAAACCAAGACCTATAAGAACTTCGCAAATACCAAGAATTGGAATAAATATTTCGGGTTTAAACCAATAAACGGTTTGTTCTACTAATTCGCCGGCAGGACTCATTCCGAAAATTTTTAAAGTACCAAACCAAACGTATATTAATGCCAATGAAATTCGCATCATATTGATGCTGTGTTTTTCCATTTTTTTGCTTAAAATAAAATAAAAAGTATTGAATGTTTTTTTCATTAGTAAGGGTGTTTAATGGGTTGTTCTGGCTTTTTTTATAATCGATGCATTGTTCTGTTTCAAATTAGACCCATGAAAAATAAAAAAAGCCTAACAGGTTTCCAACGTCTGTTAGGCTGTAGTTGGGAAGATGAAATATTAAAACAAACCATTAAAACAAATTACCAACTTAATTATTTTAAGTTATTCGGCGCCATCAGTAAGTGCTCTTGCAACAGCAAAACCGCCTACTTTTTCGCCTAATTCAAGTCCTTTTTCACAATCGCTTCTGTAATGGATGCATCCAAACATTCTAGAATCCGAAGCTTCTTTTGCCATAGCCACAAAGCTTTGTTTTTTTACAGGAATTATGTGTGATAAAACTACACAGGCTGCACCGCTAAACGTTGAGTGTCCTGACACATAGGAAGGGAAATTAGGAGTGCCTGTCAATGCTTTTATAGATGGGTCAATTTGAGAAGGTCTCGGGTTGAAGTACGTGTATTTTGCATCCCAACAGCTGATAGCCGCATCCATCATGGCAATATTTAATAATGCCAGATTTCTTGCCCATCGTACTTCGCTATAATTTAGCTCTACAAATGACTCTGATGCAATTGCATTCCAGTGTCCTGGAGGTGTATAAGTTCCTACACCATCAGCCCAAAAAGTCACGATTTGCATGTTCTTTCTTGTGGCATTTTTTCCGTAGTTTTTTACTTCAGCTAATTCCTTTGCAAATTGTTCTGATTTTGTAGAAGGCGGAGGAATCGGACGGCTGGCAACAACCATTTCTGGAGTCATTAAGAATGATTTTACTTTTCCAAACAATGGTAACATTGGAGGTCTTGCAGGTACATCTAATGATTTCCAAGGAGTTTCTCCAGTGGCAGCAGTTTGAGTTTCCAGTTGTGTCCAAAGCGCTTGATTACCAATAGCTGCTCCAGTTCCATCAGAAGCCGCTCTGGCGATAAATTTGCCTGCAATTTTTCTGCCTAAAATAATTCCTGCATCAACATCACTTCGAACATTGGCACCACTAATAATGCGATATAATTTTTGTTCCTCTGCTTTTTCTTGTATGTAAGCGATTTCTGTTGGGAACAATAATTTTAATAATTCAACCGTAACTCCAGCTAAAACAGCATCTTCAGATGGATATGA
>Ga0073921_1000016_pt1 | contig 13865 bp, 17 predicted proteins | sample GWRWT3_30Apr14_FD_70954 | JGI IMG/M metagenome (GOLD analysis project Ga0073921, IMG submission 70954) | Sand microcosm microbial communities from a hyporheic zone in Columbia River, Washington, USA - GW-RW T3_30-Apr-14 | ecosystem: Engineered > Artificial ecosystem > Sand microcosm >...
TAATTACAATAAATCCTGAAGGAAAAATTACGGATGTAAATGAAGCTACAGTAAATATTACGGGGCTGAATCGCGATCTTTTAATTAATTCTGATTTTTTCAATTATTTCACCGAAAAACAAAAAGCACGTGAAGTGTATCAGGAAGTCTATGAAAAAGGTTCTGTTTCAGATTCTCCGCTTACACTGAAGCATAAAGATGGTAAATTGACAGATGTATTATTCAATGGTTCTGTCTATAAAGATGATCTGGGAAGTGTATTAGGAGTCGTAATTGTTGCCCGCGATATTGCTGAGCAAAAATGGGCTTTAGATTTACGGATTGCCAATAAAGAGCTTGCTTTTCAAAACGATGAAAAAGAAAAACGAGCAGCTGAACTGGTAATAGCCAATAAAGAGCTTGCTTTTCAAAATGATGAGAAAGAAAAAAGAGCTAATGAATTAATCATTGCTAATAAAGAGCTTCTATTTCAAAATGATGAAAAAGACAACCGTGAAGCTGAATTAGTTGTAGCCAATAAAGAGCTAGCTTTTCAAAATGATGAAAAAGAAAAACGAGCGGCTGAATTAGTCATTGCCAATAAAGAACTTCTATTTCAAAACCAAGAAAAAGCAAAACAACAAATTGCCAATAAAAAACTGGAAGAACTTAGTTACGCAGCAAAATTAGCTTCGCAATATTCTCTCAGTTTGATTGAAGCTAGTCGGGATCCATTGGTCACCATAAATACCAAAGGTAAAATTACGGATATGAATGAGGCTTTGGTAAACATTACGGGTATGACACGTGATGAGCTTACAGATTCTGATTTTTTTGATTATTTTACGGAGCAACAAAAAGCCCGTGAAGTATATCAAGAAGTATTCGAGAAAGGTTCTGTAGCTGATTCCCCGCTTACACTTCGCCATAAAAAAGGCAAGCTGACGGATGTATTATTCAATGGTTCCGTTTATAAAGATGATAAAGGAGATGTACTTGGAGTTGTAATTGTTGCCAGAGATGTAACAGAACAAAAAAGAATTGCTACGGAGCTGGTAGAAGCACGGGTTTTTGCTGAATTAGCCACCGAAATTGCACAAGAAGCCAAAATAAATGCCGAAAGTGCTACTATTATAGCAGAAAATGCAGTAAAAGCAAAACAACAATTTTTGTCTAATATGAGTCATGAAATTCGTACACCGATGAATGCAATCATTGGATTTACTAAAGTGGTTTTAAAAACAGAATTGACGCCTAAACAAAAAGAATATTTAAATGCAATTAAAATGAGTGGCGATGCCTTAATCGTACTTATTAATGATATCCTTGATTTAGCAAAAGTTGATGCCGGTAAGATGACATTTGAGAAAACACCATTCAAAATGAAATCCTCCATATTAGCGATGCTCCATTTGTTTGAAACAAAAATTCAAGAAAAAAATTTAAAATTAATTACAGAATATGACCGTAAGATTCCTGATGTTCTAGTAGGTGACCCCGTTCGTTTACACCAAATTATTTTAAACTTGGTGAGTAATGCCGTGAAATTTACCTCTAAAGGAAAGATTACGGTAAGTGTTCATTTATTGCATGAGGATGATGATAAAGTAATTATTGAATTTGCGGTAATTGACACAGGAATAGGCATTCCCGAAGAAAAAATTGGAAAAATATTTGAAAATTTTCAACAAGCGTCCAGTGGTACTTCAAGATTATATGGCGGAACAGGATTAGGTCTTGCCATAGTGAAACAATTAGTGGAACCACAAGGAGGTAGTATTCGTGTAAGAAGTACTGTTAATGAAGGATCTACGTTTAGTTTTACATTGAGTTTTCAAAAAACAAATGCTGATGCTGAATTAGAGAATGAACTGCTAGAATTAGATACTGAAATAAAAAACATAAAAGTATTAGTTGTTGAGGATATTCCTCTTAATCAACTATTAATGAAAACATTATTGGATGACTTTGGATTTTCCAGAGACATTGCTGAAAATGGTAAAATAGCCATCGAGAAATTAAAAGAAAACGAATACGATATCATTCTAATGGACTTACAAATGCCAGAAATGAATGGATTTGAAGCTACAGAATACATTCGTAAAACAATGAATTCTAAAATTCCTATAATCGCTTTAACTGCTGACGTTACAACGGTCGATTTAGCTAAATGTAAAGCAGTAGGAATGAATGATTATCTGGCAAAACCAGTTAATGAAAGGCTGTTGTACAGTAAGATTGTTGGAATATTAAAAAAACCAAAACTTGAAAAACTTAGCGCTAAACTTAATGAGAATATAGAAGAAAATAGCGTTAAGGAGGAAAAAATTAAATGTATTGATTTGATTTATTTAAATCAGCGAACAAAATCAAATCCAGCGTTAATGATGGAAATGATTTCATTGTATTTAACACAAACTCCACCGTTAATTAATACCATTAAACAAAGTTTAGAAGATAAAAACTGGCAATTATTGGGTGCTGCAGCGCATAAAATGATTCCGTCTTTTGCCATAATGGGCATGAATCCTAACTTTGAAAATATGGCAAAAAAAATTCAGGAATTTGCAATTGCGCACGAAAAAATGGAAGGAATAGATGACTTAGTCCTGCAACTTGAAGAAATTTGTTTACAAGCATGCCAAGAATTACAAGAAGAACTTAATATAATCAAAAATACCATATAATGAAAAATGATACTAAAATAAAGATATTCCTAGTAGATGATGACGCTTTATTCTTAAAATCTTTAGAAATTGAATTTTTAGAAAATGCTGATTTTACAGTGGAAACTTATTCTACTGGAGAGCTGTGCATCGCTAATATAAATAACAATCCAGACGTAGTAATTTTAGATTATCAACTTGATGGTATAGTTGCAAATGCAATGAACGGAATTGAAACATTAGATAAAATAAAAGCATTCAATCCAGAAATTCCAGTAATAATGTTGTCCTCCCAAGATAAAATTGAAGTTGCCATAAACTGTATGCATCATAAAGCTGTGGACTATGTGGTGAAAAGCGAAACCGCATTTGTTCGCTTACAAAAAATAATCACTTCTGTTTTTAAATATCAAAAAATGGAAAAGCAATTAAATTGGTACATGGATAGAATGTAGTATTTTTTAAAGTGTGAATGATATAACTTTTATTGACAATTATGTAACACTTTTAGAGTCAAACAGAAATACATTTGCTTTGTAATTAATTCAAGTACAAATACTTGAATTAATAAAACCTCAAAGCATTTCTATTTTTATCAAGTAGACTTTGAAAGTTAAACATAAAAATAAATTACAATATCAATCTTTAAAAAATAAAATTATGAATCTTAAAAGAATCTTTGGAGCATTACTTACCGCACTTGGAATAGGTGGTCTTATTTATACTGCAATAGTATTTGCTGGAACATCTGGCGACATGACAGATGTTAAATCATTAATCATTTACGGGGTACTGGGTATTATTTTCTTCGTTTCTGGAATCAGTTTGGTTCGTACAACAAAAGACGAATCATAAAATTATAATTCTTTCTTTGCCGCAATTTTTGATGCTTAACCCTTTTCTATTGGGAAACAAAATAATTTAGATTAGCTTTAATCTTTATTTTCCTGATGGTGCATTAAAAATTCCGAAAACGAATTTAGACTAAAGTCGCTACAATTTACAATATCAATAACTTCTCTCCGCTTTTTTAAATTAGTCGAGAGAAGTTATTTATACGATGCAAAATACCTCATTTTGTTAATTAAATCCTCCTTTTTTCTACTAATGCATATGTGAATGTTACAACTCATTCTAAAAATTATGTAATTGATTTTATCTTAAAATACAGAACTTTACTAAACAAGTTTAAACAATTAAATAGAAACAGATGAAAAGTACAGCCACCAAAACTATCAAAAAAGTAAAGTTGCAAGAAGGTAAAGGAAATTCAGAAAATACTATACCTGAAAATAAGGAAAATTGCCGCAATGTTTTTATTGAGGAATTAAAAGAAATCTACTTTAGTGAAAAAGCATTAATGCTATCCATTCCTGTAATGATAAAGAGTGCAACAACTGATGAATTAGTAGATGCGCTCAAAGTACATTTACAATTCACACTAGATCATATAAAACGCTTAGAAGATTTTTTTTGTTCAATTGGAGAAATCGATATTATGCTAAAATATGATGCAATGTATGGGGCAATTACACCCAAAGAATAATTAAAAAAGGCTTAAGAATCTGACTTAATTTTTGAGAACAATTTTAGTATACAATATAAGTCGCACAACTAAAATTGATTTTAAATTATAATAAACTCATTTTATACCTATTACGTTAATTTGTAGGTATTTACCAGACACAAATTACCAAATATAACTATCTTTATATCAGTGTTTTAAAACGGGTGAACTATTGTAAATTTAGACTGTTTCAAGATGAAAAATATAGCGCAATTATTAGCTTTATTAGGCAATGAAAAAGACTTTTTACTGAATCATGTCTGTAAAACAATTTCGAAAGATCAAATTCATTTACCCAATCCTTCGCATATAGATACCGTTTTTTTACAAAGCAATCGAAACGCACAAACGATTAGAAGTTTGACACAATTGTACCATCATGGCCGACTTTCGGATACTGGTTATATTTCTATTTTACCCGTAGACCAAGGAATTGAACATACTGCTGGAAGTTCTTTTTCTCCAAATCCTATTTATTTTGACCCAGAAAATATTGTGAAACTTGCCATTGAAGCGGGCTGTAATGCGGTGGCTTCCACAATGGGAGGACTGGCAATGTTATCCAGAAAATATGCGCATAAAATTCCGTTTGTTGTAAAAATCAATCACAATGAACTCCTAACCTATCCCAATAAGTACGATCAAATCATGTTTGGGAGTGTTCGAGATGCCTGGAATATGGGAGCTGTAGCTGTGGGTGCAACTGTTTACTTTGGCTCAGCCGAATCAGACAGGCAAATTATAGAAGTGGCAAAAGCTTTTGAAGAAGCGCATAATTTAGGTATGGCAACTATTCTTTGGTGTTACGCAAGAAATGATGGATTTATTAAAAACGGTATCGATTATAATACCGCTGCTGATATTACCGGTCAAGCCAATTACTTGGGAGTTTCTATCCAAGCAGATATTATTAAACAAAAGCTACCTACTAATAACGGTGGTTTTACGGCAATACAATTTGCCAAAACTAATCCAGAGATGTATACAAAATTAGCCTCAGATCATCCTATAGATTTATGCCGCTATCAAGTAATGAACTGTTTTTCCGGTCGAATCAGCATGATTAATTCCGGAGGAGAATCTAAAGGTGAAACTGATTTAGCCGAAGCCATAAAAACTGCCGTCATAAACAAACGAGCTGGTGGTAGCGGAATGATTATGGGTCGAAAAGCTTTCCAGCGCCCCTTTGGCGAAGGTGTAAAACTGATACAAGCTGTTCAAGAAATTTATTTGGCTAAAGAAGTTTCTATTGCTTAAATATAGATCAATCAATTGATTAAAACTTCAATACTAAACCAAAAAATACTGATTACATAGCTTTTATACTCCCATAAGGTGTGAATCATGTAACTTATTTTTACAATCTTATAATACTTTTAGAGCGAAATCAAATGACCTTTGTACTATCATGATACTTTATTAATTGTTGCACACCGTTTGAATGATTTTAAAAAAAACGTGTACAAAGTCTTAAAAAAAGTAGCGACAATTAAATATTAAATATAGAAAATATGAAACCACAAATTGGAATTACACAAGAACATTTAAAAAATAGTATTTCTATCCTATCGTCAATTTTAGCGAATGAAATGACACTGTATATTAAATTAAGAAAATTTCATTGGAATGTTTCTAGCGAAAGTTTTATGGAATTTCACAAATTATTTGAAGGTCAATATACACAACTGGAAGCTTCAATAGATGAAATTGCTGAACGCATCAGCAAATTAGGAGGAAAAACTATTGGAACGATGAAAGAATTTTCAGATTTAAGCATCATCAAAGAATCGCCTAATCATTACCCATCTCAAAAAGAAATGGTTAAAGAATTACTGGAAGATCATGAAACAGTTATTGTTCATCTTCGAAAAGATGTTGATACAAGTGCTGAAGAAAATAAAGATGCCGGAACTGCTGATTTCCTGACAGGTTTGATGGAAGCACACGAAACAATGGCTTGGACACTAAGAAGATATTTAGAATAATAAAAATATAAAAACATGGAAAATTCAGAAAACGAAGTTTATTCAGCTTCAAAAAGTCATTGCAGAGTTGGTAAAATAACTCCTAAAAAAATAGAAGAAGATAAATCTACCACAACAGTAGATTTATAAAAATAGTAAGGTTAGGTTGGTTTTTTTAGGTTTGGTTAAGGGCTATTGTTTTTACAATAGCCCTTTTTGGTATAATAATTATTGCTTTTCTAAGCAGGAATTATTTCAATTTTCATTCAAATTATTAGGATTAAAAACCCTACTTAAAACATGTAAATTATATAATCTTTACCTAAAGTAATATAATGTTTTTTTAGATTAAAAAACTGAACTTTAAATAATTGTAATTCATTAATTATAACAACAGTTACATCACATAACGCTAAAAAAACAATTATGAAAACAACAAAGAAATTAGGCATTTGGATGGATCATTCCATGGCCCATTTAATGGAATTTACTTCTAAGCATTTTGAAATAGAAACTATTGAATCAGAACTTAGCAATCAGGAAAAAATTGCAAGTTTAGCAAAATCCGAAAATTCAAATTTTAGTAAAGAGAGAAAACAACTTTTTGAGTACTATAAAAAAATTGGCGAAGCCATAAAAAATTACAAACGCGTAATTCTCTTTGGACCAACTGATGCAAAAATAGAACTCTTTGATCTTTTGAGTGAAGACACCCGTTTTTTAAAAATTAAATTCGAGATTAAAGACACTGATAAAATGGACGTAAATCAGCAACATAATTTTGTTAAAGAATACTTTTCAAGAGCATAATTCAACCTTTATATCATTATATATCAACTTAAAAACTTTTAAAAATGAAAACAAGAACTATAGGAATCGTTATGATTATTTTAGGAATAATTATGTTGTTGTATACTAGTTTTAATTATGTAACAACTGAAAAAGTAGTTGACATAGGTCCAATTCAAATTAACAAAGAAGTTAATCATCCCGTAAAATGGTCTCCAATTATAGGAATTATACTTGCTGTAGGCGGTGTTGTCTTGATAGTTGCAGGTACTAAAAAAGAAGCTTAATTCTGATGCTAAAATTTCAATTTATTGAATGTGTGAATAATGCAACTTTAAATAATAGTTATATAACACATTTTTTGGCATTGATAATGACCTTTGCAAAGCAGACAATCTTAAATAAATGTAGTACAGTATAATCTAGTTTAATCACTGTTAAAATAGAATAAGATGAATAAAGAGAAATCAATTGTGGTATTAAATAATCTTATTGAAATCAATAATGATAGAATTCAGGTTTATGAAACTGCAACAATAGTAACAGAAGAAAGTGATTTGAAAAATTTGTTTTCTGAATTCCAAAAAACAAGTGAAATTTTTAAATCAGAACTGGCAGAAGAAGTTCAAAAAATGGGCGGAATTCCTGTGGATGTGATTAAAAAAAATAACTTTTTTGTGAAGCTTTGGATGAATTTCAAGGCAAAACTTGTCGATAAAGACAGAGAAGATATTTTAAACACTCTTGAATATAAAGAATTTGTAGCTATAAAAAGTTATAAAGAAACCTTGATCGATAATTTTGATCATCTTACCGTTGAGCTTCTTATTATCCTTAAATCACAACAACTTTTATTAACTGCGCATCATGATAAGGTGAAAAAGTTAGGAGATTTAATGTTGTCTTAAAGCAAACCATTTCTTCTGATTCACTTTAAGTCAATACTTAATTTGCATTTATAAAAACACAATGACCAATGAATAGTATAATAACAGCCAGAAAAGAAAGCGTAATAACGTACTTGAAAGAAACTTTCAATGATGTAGGCAACATTACATTATTTGCAGCGCGTTTTTTCAAAGAAGTCATCAAACCTCCCTATGAAATCAAGGAGTTCATGAAACAATGTTACGTTATTGGGTATAAATCTTTGCCATTAGTAACCATCACAGGATTTATAATGGGCTTAGTGCTTACACTGCAATCAAGACCTACATTAGCTAAGTTTGGCGCAGAATCGTGGTTACCTAGTATGGTTGCTCTTTCTTTAATACGGGAAATAGCACCCGTAATTACTGCTTTGATTTGTGCTGGTAAAGTTTCGTCCGGTATTGGTGCTGAGTTAGGGTCCATGAAAGTGACGGAACAAATAGATGCGATGGAAGTTTCAGCAATAAATCCGTATAAATATTTAGTCGTTACAAGGATTTTAGCCACTACACTTATGATTCCGCTTTTAGTGATTTATGCAGATGGTATTGGGATTATCGGAGGATATGTGGGAATAAATATTCATAGTGATGTTAGTTTATACCGTTACATCTCACAAGTTTTAGAATCCATTACATTTTTAGATATTTTTCCGGCGACTATGAAAACTTTTTTCTTTGGTTTCTTTATTGGAATGATTGGCTGTTATAAAGGATTTAATGCGGCTAATGGAACTGAAAGTGTTGGGAAAGCGGCAAATTCTGCTGTAGTTACTGCTTCGCTAACAATATTTATTATTGATATGCTTGCCGTACAATTAACTGATTTATTTTTCTAAAATGATACAAGAAACAACAACAATAGCTCCTGCTCCAGTTCCTAAAACGAATAGTCCAGTTATAGAAATAAAAGAACTTTATAAATCCTTTGGCAAAAATGAGGTTTTAAAAGGAGTTACTTTCTCTGTAAATAAAGGTGAAAATTTAGTAGTCTTAGGAAAATCAGGTTCCGGGAAATCAATAACCATAAAATGTTTAGTTGGTTTAGTGGTTGCGGACGAAGGTGAAATAAATGTATTTGGTACCGATATCACAAAAATAGATACCGCTGAGCTTAATAAAATCAGAGTTCGAATAGGTTTTCTTTTTCAAAATGCAGCGCTGTATGATTCCATGAGTGTTCGAGAAAATCTAGGATTTACATTGAAACGACACGCCAAAGATTTATCTGCCGAAGAATTAGAAAATCAAATAAAAGACGTTTTGGAGAGCGTTGGCCTGGCTGAGGCAATTGATAAAATGCCTTCGGAATTATCAGGAGGAATGCGAAAAAGAATTGGTCTTGCAAGAACCCTTATTCTAAAACCCGAAATCATATTATATGATGAACCTACCACTGGATTAGACACAATAACATCCAGAGAAATCAGCGAATTATTATTAGAAATTCAAAAAAAGCATAAAACATCTTCGATTATTATTACTCATGATATGGCTTGTGCAAAACACACTGCTGATCGGCTAGTGATTCTAAAAGATGGTGTAATACATACCGAAGGAACTTACGAAGAATTAGAAAAAAGTGATGACGAATGGGTTCGTTCTTTTTTCATATAACCAATAAAAAAATATAAAATGAATAAAGAATCTGGATACCAATGGAAATTAGGAATGTTTGTAATTATAGGGTTAGTACTTTTTGTTACAACAATATATTTTGTTGGAAAACAGAAAAATTTATTTGGCTCTACATTTGAATTGAATTCGAAATTTAATTCGGTGAACGGACTTGAAGTAGGCAATAATGTTCGTTTTTCCGGTATCAATATCGGTACGGTGGAAGAAATTGAATTTCTTACGGATACATCTGTAGTAATTAAATTAATCATAAAAGAAGAAGTTCGTAAATACATCAAGAAAGATGCTATTGCGAGCATTAGTTCTGACGGTTTAATGGGCGATAAAGTGCTCACTATATCCTCCGGCAAAAACTCTAATGTAATTGTAGAAAACAACGATAATATAGCTTCAAAGCAAGCTATAGAAATGGATGATTTAATGGTCAGCGTAAAAAAGAGTGTAGATAATGCCGGCGTTATTACGGCTCAACTTGCCCAGTTCAGTTACAGCATGAATAACGGAAATGGCGCTTTATCTAAATTAGTCTCCGATGAGGAATTTGGAAACAGTATAAAAAACATGGTTTCTAATCTTGAAAACAGTTCAAATGAATTTAAAAAATTCACTATCAAAATGAATGACGGAAAAGGTGCGTTGTCAAAATTAGTGAGTGATGAGAAAATGGGTCGAATGATTGATTCTACACTAACAAATGTAAAAACAGGAACCGAAGGACTCAATGAAGTTATAGAAGCTGCAAAACATAATTTTCTGTTGAGAGGCTATTTCAATAAAAAGAAAAAAGCAGAAGATAAAAAACTGGAAGAACTCGAAGATCAGGAAGAAATAGAAATGAAAAAGGAATTAAATATTGGGGCAAAATTTGATACTATAAAATAGTCTTTAAATAGCAATAGCTTAATATATTTCTCGAAAATACATCAAATTAAGAAAATACTTATTATTTAATCCTTACGAGTGAGAATTCTACAACTTTATAGTAAAGTTGTATAACATTTGATCTACAGAAGCAAAGTATCTTTACAATACTACAAATATTTTGAACCCCTAAATTAAAATGAAAATGAAAAAAATGAAATTTATTCTGTCTTTCATCATGCTTGGATTATTAATTTATTCCTGCAACAATGATGATACTAATGCTAGTTATCCGTATGCCGTGAGACTGACTGATGCTCCTGGTCCTTATGAAGAAGTAAATGTAGACATACAAGGCGTGGAAGTTATAGGTGAAGATGGCAAAACTGTAGCACTTAATGTAGAAAAAGGTATTTATAACTTACTAGAATTTTCTAATGGTGTCGATACATTAATCGCAACAGATTCACTTGAAATTTCTTCAGTGAAACAAATAAGACTTATTTTAGGTGCTGCTAATACAGTAGTTCTTGATGGTGTAAGTTATCCTTTGAGCACGCCAAGCGCAGAACAAAGCGGATTGAAGCTTCAAGTTAACCATACACTTCAAGAAGGAATATTGTATACCGTTCTTTTGGATTTTGATGCCAATAAATCAGTAGTTAAATTAGGAAATGGCGGATACCAATTGAAACCGGTTATCAGAACAATAGAAAAAGCAATTAGCGGTTCTATAAAAGGTAAAATCACACCAATAGGAACAATGGCTGTAGTTGAAGCAACTTCATCAACAGCTGTAAGTTATACGAGTAATGTAAATGAAAACGGTGATTTCTTAGTAATGGGACTTCCTCCAGGAACGTATACCATTACTATCACTCCTGCTCTACCGTTATTGCCTGTAACAAAAACGGAAATAGTAGTTACTGCTGGTCTTACAACTGACATAGGATCTTTTATTATCTTATAAAAATAGTTGTACAAAATGCCCTTTTTTAATTAAAAATGGTATTTACAAACAACTCAATGCCTCTAAAATCATTAAAAACATCATACCAGTAAAGGATGTTTTTAATGATTTTTATTTTTTAAATTCAAATAAAAAGTGACTCTCAAAATAACCTTAAAATTGAAATCATCATGAAAACAGAAAAAGAACTTAATGACGCTATTCTTGAAATTACAATGAAAATACGGAATGACTATCCTGAATTATCTAAATATTTATCAGAGATGCCTGTAACTATTCCGGACATTACAAAGCCTGAAATAAATATTAAAACACTAACGGATTATTACAAATCATTGGAAGACATAGTGAAAAAATACGTTCCAAATCATATCCCCGATTCAAATTAATAAAATGGTTTGCTGACAGCAATATCAAAAAGCTAATTAATTATTCCATAAAAAATAATTTATTGTTTCCTTTTTTTATAAAATCAGTGAATAAAACAAACTATTCATAAAGTTATATAACTAATTAAGTCACTAAATACATCAACTTTGTAGAGTGAAAACTATTTCGCAGACAATACACACAAAGAAATGAATTCTATAGAACTTACAGGAAATTGGGAGGAACAAAAAGGAAAATTAAAACAAAGATTTGCTGCTTTGACCGAGAATGATTTACTCTTTACAGAAGGTAAAAAAGAAGAAATGTTAAAAAAACTCCAAATTAAATTGGGGAAAACCAAAGAAGAAATTCTTAAAATTATACAGTCTATCTAATATTTTTTTTTCAAAAAAACCTTATTTGCCCCTATTACTACATTGCCACTTTAGAAACCGTTGCATAATTCAAACTAGCAACATTAAATGCTACTAGTTTGAATTATAAAATGGTTAAACGGAAGTTTTCTAATCCCATCAAAAAATTTAATAGTAAACTATACAAAATGAAAAAGACACTTTTTACCCTTGCAATAACAACTTTCATAGCTGGAACCTTTTTAACAGGTTGCCAAAATACTTCTAAAAAAGAAGAAACTGCTCAAGAAAATGTAGAAGACGCAAGAGAAAATCTTGATGATGCAAAAGAAGAATTGTCAGATGCAAGAAAAGTAGCAACAGAAGATGAATGGAATGCATTCAAAGCAAGTACTAATGCTACAATTACTGAAAATGAAATGAAAATAGCGGAGATGAAAGCCAGTATGAAAAAAACCGAAAAATCAATCGAAGACGAATACGCTGAAAAAATTGAAATTTTAGAACAAAAAAATAATGATATAAAAGTTAAGATTGAAACCTATAAAAATGATACCAGCAGTGATTGGGAATCTTTCAAACTTGAATACAATCGCGATATGGATGAACTTGGCCAGGCAATGAAAAACCTCACAATAGACAACAAATAGTAAATTAAAAAGACGAGTTTTATCACTCGTCTTTTTTTTGTCTAAAACTTTTTTGATTGAAAAAACAACCATGAAATATCTGATAATAAACATTTAAGGTGTGAATAATGTAAACTTAAGCAAAAGTATTGTAACAAAGTTAAAGCATAAGATGGTGATATTTGTAGTATAATAATTCAATAAAACAAATAAAATGAAAAATTCAAAAAAGCTAATTTTTGCCTCATTTGTGATAACATTCATGACCTTAACAAATGCTAATGCACAAGACAATACTTCAAAATTTGGAGTAAAAGGAGGTGTAAATTTCTCTAATTTATATATTGAAGACGTTGATGACAACAATGTGTTAACAGGTTTTAATGTTGGTTTTTTTGCCAAATTGCCTATTTCGAATAATATCGCTTTGCAACCTGAAATTTCTTATACTGGAAAGGGAGCTGAACTCGTTTACAACAATGCTTTAGTGAGTGGAACTGCTCAATTTAAATTAGATTATATTGAAGTACCTCTTTTATTGGTAGTTAATGTGACCAAGAATTTTAATATTCATGTAGGTCCTTATGCAGCTTATATGGTAAGTGCTAAAACGACTAATAAATCAGATAGTGGTAGTTATAATTTTGAAGATAATATTGACACGGATGATTTCAACAAGTTTGATGCAGGTCTTGCCGGTGGTGTCGGGATTGATTTAGAACCAGTTAGTTTTGGAGTACGTTACAATTATGGATTGACTAAAATTGGAAAAGAAGACTCATCAACTAGCTTTAGCTCTCCAGATGCTAAAAATAGCGTCCTGAGTTTCTACGCTGCTTTTGCTTTTTAATTAGTTTTAAAAAAGCAAAACTAATTTCACCATAAAACACTGTAAAACAAAACAATACATATATTTTTATATGTAACTTTACTAAATTTAATCAAAAAATAATCGTTAAAAATTAAAAATCATGAGCAATTTACTTTATACTATCGCAGTAATTTTAGTCCTTTTTTGGGCAATTGGTTTCTTTGCATACAGCGTAGGATCAATTATCCACATCCTTCTTGTTATCGCAGTTATTGCAGTTATATTAAGAATTATACAAGGCCGAAAAATCTAATACGTC
>Ga0073921_1000018_pt1 | contig 13677 bp, 11 predicted proteins | sample GWRWT3_30Apr14_FD_70954 | JGI IMG/M metagenome (GOLD analysis project Ga0073921, IMG submission 70954) | Sand microcosm microbial communities from a hyporheic zone in Columbia River, Washington, USA - GW-RW T3_30-Apr-14 | ecosystem: Engineered > Artificial ecosystem > Sand microcosm >...
ACTGTAAATACGTTTTTACTAATTTTATCAATTGACCTTATTGCCTTCAATAAATTCTCATTTTCTACTTCTACCCGTGTGCCGTAGCCACCTGGAATAAGAAAGATATCGACTTCGTTTTCAATTTCGTTTAGATTTTGAGTTTGGATTAAAACACCATGGCTGTTTTTTACAATTCCTCCATTTTCAGAATAAAATTTAATTTGAAATAGTCCTTTTAGGCAACCGAAAACTTCAACTGGTCCAAAAACGTCCAGAGTTTCAAATTCATCAAACAAAAGTACTGCAATTTTCATAGACATAGTTTGTTTTAAAAAGAGGTTTTAAGTAGTTAAAATTTCGAATTCCTCACTTTTATACTTGAAAAATTTCCGTCGCTATTATCACCCACAAAAATACCGATTTTGCCATTTGTTCTATCATTTAGTTTGTTAATAATTAATGAAGGATTTATGGCATTGTTAATGTAAGCTTTAACCAAATTGTCTTCCACATTAATTTTCATTTTAAACCAGCTATTGGGGTCTGGAGCATTTGAAATCTCTTTTTCAAATTGGCCATTTCTTTCTTCTCTAAGTTTTTTCCAAGTATAATTCGGATGAGACACATACTGGATGGCGTGAATTTTTCTGATACTATCTTTTGCGTAAAAATTGAATGGTCTACAATATACCGCATCATAAGTGCTATCATTTAATCCATGAAAAGCAATACCTATGAAACTTCGTTGAAATACATCTTTGCCTTGCATTTCAATTTCTATTTCCCCGTTTTTAAAACTTGAAATAGGAAGCCAAACCAGTCCTTCGCCTTGTTGATCCGATAACTTTATATAGCTTTTATTTCCAGTGGTTTCTACTTTGGCTGATCGATTAGCGTATTTTAATTTTCCTTGTTCGTGCAATTTTGCTAGTGTATAAATTTGGGTTTTCTGTCCAAATAGTTGGATGGAGAAAAAAAGTAAAATCAATAGCTTTTTCATATACATGTTTTATTGTTAAATCTTTTAGTAAAATTGAAGAAAGTAAATCATAATTATGAATTTTAAGATGAGAAATTTTTGAATAATGCGGACTAGGATTTTTTGCATCAAAAAGCCAAAAAAAGCGGAATAGTATCTGAATTCGAGGTAAAACCAAAAGGGGGTTTCTGTTATCGACCAAATTTTCGATTTTAAGTTCCGATTAGTTTTAGGAATTAAGGCTATAGGATTTTTCAATTTAAAATTTATGTCAATTTCATTTGTTGATTATACATTCTTTTTAATTGTAAATCTCCAAAGCCAAATATGCCAAATTTTTCAGAGAATTCCGAAAAAACAGACTCGAAATCTGTTGATTTAGAAGAAGTTATGATTTCATTTAGTAATTTTTGAGGTAACCCTATTGAATCATAAATTGGAAATCTGTCAATATGAGCTTGACAAACTTCTTCTAAATATTCAAAGCAATTGTAATTTTGAATAGATAATTCTTTTAATTTTTTAAAATCACTTTTTTGAAATGCTTCCCAAAGATTTATACTTAGCATTCTATCACTTTCAGAAAACAATACTTTATTTTTATACGCCATTTTTAATTCTTTAACATTAGCATTTCCAAACCCTATCCATTTATTTTCATTTTTCTGGATGATTGGAAAAATCCGGTAAAGTTTCAATGTTGTTTTTTCTTTCAATAAATACAGCATAAACCATAGGTTTATTTGGCAAAAAAGATCATTTTCAAACCATAGACAAACTTCAGAATTTGGAGGAATTACTTTAATTTTGTCAAATTCTGAAACCACTTTACTATAATAATTTTCGATTGTTTCATTATAGGAATGGGCGATGAATTTTGCTCTTATTGACCAAAATTCTCCTAGATTTTTAGCATCGACTTCTCCTTCAATTAAGCATTCGCGACAGACTATTACATTGGAATTATTAACCGTGTGAATTAATTCTGAGGTCAAAAAGTCTCCGTTTAAAATGTGATATGCTTGCTTCATATAACGTAATTTGAAAGGTAAATTAAACTTTAGTTTGATTATTTTAAATCAAACTCTCTAAGAATTTCCCATTTCGAGTCTATTTCTTGTTCGATTAGACTGACTTTTGAAAAATTTATTTTTTGAGGAAATTTATACTCTGATATTTCATTAAATATTTCATCGGTTAAACTTGCATTTCTTGGATGCAAAAGTGTAATATGCGGATTTAAGTTTTTGGGCACTTTAATACTTCCATTTAATACATTTTTTCTTAGATTTTGAAATGATTCAAAACCTTTCGCTGGTAAGAGAACTCCTTTTTGGTTTGAGGATCGAATTGCTTTTTCAAATGACATTTGAAGCTTATTGAAATCATTTTTTTCCAGGTTTTCTATAACTTGTTTGAGATTTAATAGCTCATCTTCTCTGCAAAGAGTAACATGGGCCGCAATTATTTGAAATTGTATCAGATTGTATTTTTTTCTAACTTCTTCGATTTCAATGGAGTCATTTTTATTTACAAATAGCGTGAGTTGTCTTCGCTTCGTCTTCATAGTATTCTGAAATTGGTTTGTAATAAATTTTTAAAATACAACTCGAGTCTTCTAATTAACTTTTTGATTATTCAGGCTAATCTTAGTTTGGTGTCTATCTAAATCTGGCCCCATTCAATTATTAATTCTTTTAAAAATATCCATATTTTTATAAAAAGCTTTAAAGAGGTCAATTAAAGGCTTTAATAACTAGGACTATCAAGCTAATAATATAGATAAAATGGTAATTTTTATTTTGTAAACTAGCTAAATTCAATTATTAGAATGTTAAATTAACTATAGCCCAAGGTCGATTTATGCCTCTTTGGTATTTAGTAATTTCAATTTTTGAAAAAGCCTTAACTAATTTCTTATTCATTTTTTTTATTAAATTCTCCAAAATGCCATAATATTCCAGAAGGGTCGTGCAAAAAACATTCTTTTCCCCAATGTAATTCTTTTACTGGAACTAGTCTTACTCCTTCATATTTTTTTGGTAGATCTAAGGCTATTAGGTCATTATAAAAGCTATAAACGCCTTCCACTTCCATGAAGACCATTGAATTGTCTATCCAATCTTTTACGTAGGCATCTTGTAGATAGAACCCAATATTTTTTGAATGAAAATATGAAAAATTATCTCCCAATATTACTTCTTCGAATCCTAAATCAAGGTAAAAATTTCGAGAGATTTGGAAGTTTTTTGCACCTATAAATGGTCTAATTGAAACTGCTTTGTGCTCCATAAGTTTGATACAATATTATACTTTATAAATTCTTTTCATAGCCAAAATTGAAGAAAGTGAATTGTTTTTAAAAATTTTAAGAGAATTTTTTCTAACAAATATTTATTACTCATATCCATTTTTTATAGTAATTCTTCCCTTTGTGTTTAAATGAAAAATCATAAATTCCCCCTCGTTTTTTATTTCATCTACCCCAGTTTTTTCAAATATGAAAAAGGTTTTAAATGGCAACTTTAGTTTACAATTACCACCATTTTCTGAATAGATGCTTACTTCATCTACATGGCCTTCTACTTTTTTAGCATTTATTAAAAACGCTCCTTCCGTTCGTAAATTACTAAAGGAAACGTCGGTCCAGTTATTTGGAATTGCTGGGAATACCTCAATAAAACCAGCATAACTTTGTAATAGCATTTCTTGAATACCAGCCGCATAGGCAAAATTTCCTTCTAAAGTAAATGGTCTATAGGTAAAACTCGATTTGCCTGTTTTGCTTTGATCTCCGTTTAAGTGAAAAGAATTGATAGAACAAAATGAAGTAGCAAAATCTTTCAAAGCTGTTGCAGCTCCATCGCCATCTTTGGCTCTAGCTTTTAAATTTCCCTGCCAAGCATAGGAGTACCCACACCAATTTTTTGGCCCAATTTTATCTAGAAGCGATAAAGAATTTTTAATAATTTCTTGGTCTTTTGCACCGTTTTCCATCCGTATTTCACCAAAAGGGTGTATGGCCATAAGATGAGAAAAATGGCGGTGGGATTCATTATAAGGAAAATTTTTAGCGAAATTAAGTTCTTGATTTTTAGATAGATGAAATTCCGAAAACTGGGAGAAAATTTTTAAAAAATGTTTAGCATCAGCCATTAAATTTAACTCACTTGCTAGTTCAGATGCCTTCGAGAATAAGAAACGCATTTGAGCCAAATCGTAATTGGTGTTTTCATAAAACCAAGCCGATTTGCTATTGTTGTTTATTTCAGGACTTGAACTTATTGGCAATTGCCTGTTACCGTTTTTGTCTAAGTAGGTAACCTCCTCTAAATGTTTGGCTACCTCCTTAAACCAAGGATAGGCTTTTGTTTTAAGAAATTCTTTATTCATACTGTATCGCCAATGTAAATAATAGTGCTGTGCTAGCCATGCAGATACTGTTGGAGAAAGGGAATATTGGATCCAGCCCCCCATTTCTTCTCCAGTGAGTGTAGTTACTCCAGGCACATTTAGGCCTGTCGTTCCAAAATACCATTTTGTGTATTTTTTATACGTGTTTTTGTTTTGTTCTAAATGATTGATATATCCTATGGCTTCTTCCAAATGATTCCCAGAATACGCTGGCCAATAGCTCAATTGTGTGTTCAAATCATGGTGATAATCGCCTTTCCAAGGCGGTAACCTCCCGTTATCTGCTGTCCAAATTGCTTGTAAAGAAATTGGTGGAGTATGGGCTCGAGCTACACTGCCAAATTTGTACTGCTCCATATAATATTGCCACTCTAACACGGAGTCTGGAAGAGAAATTGCGGATTTACTCCAAAAGCTTTCCCACCATTTTTTATGACTTTCAAATGCTTTTGAAAACGAAGTTGCGGTATTTAAAATGACGTCTGATCTGATATTGGTTTTACTAGGATAATGAGCTGAAATACTCCAAATGCAATCAGTGGTTGTTGAATTAATTTTTATGTATTTTAAAGCCACTACATAATAAAAACCACCCCAACCTTTTTGGATATATTTATACATTTGACCACTTTTTACGGTTTCTCCTTGTGTGTATCCTAATCTGCCTAAGTCGTCGCCAGCCACCGACCCACCTGCGGTTTTATTTTTATTTCCCTGATATTGTGGTGGAATTAGGTCAATTTTTAGGTCACTACAGTTTTCGAATCGCATATACCCATAAGGTTTTATGGCATGTACAAACGAACGCATCTTTACCCCGTTTTCCCAGGTTACTGTCGAAAAAGCATTTTCAATATTTAAAGTAGAAGCAATTACTTTGCCCCATTCGTTGCTATTAAATTGTACGGCTGCGCCTGGTAATTTGCTTGGAGCTGGTTCTCTTTCGTAGGGTATATCACCAATTTTTTGAACCGCCAAGTAATTGTCTTTGTCTAACTGTTCTTTTACCCATTTATAGGTAAAATCTTTTGTATGGAGCTCGGCCATTGGTCGCAAATCCCACAGCTCGGCATGATCAAGAGATACACGAATTTTTTTATCTTTTTCCCAAATTAATGCTCCAATAGCACCATTTCCCAATGGGAGAGCTTCATCCCAGCGGCTTGGAAGCATTTCAAATTTTAGAGCCTCCTGGTATTTATTTATTTGACCTAAGCCATTTAAACAAATAGTTAAAAAGCTTATGAGAAGTAATATTTTTTTCATTTGGTATTTATTAATTTTTCATCTAATATCTATTAATTTAGTAATTATATCACCATTAAATTCAAAAATTGACAGACCTGATACATTTCGTAAACATTCGAAAGTAATCAAGTAGATATAATTCAAAAATAGATTTAATTTTAAGCAAAATTAAACGTATTGTTTAGATTTCAACTCTTTCAAGTTAATACCACAATGAAAATTAGATTCAATAGTGTGCTTCTTTGTTTACTGTGTATTGTTTACACACAAAATTCCTTTTGTCAATCTTCCGTTCATCCCGTTTCTTTTAATTATGTGTATCCCCAAGAAAAGGAGGTGGCTAAGAATCTTGAAAACTGGAGAGACCAAAAGTTTGGAATCATTATTCATTGGGGCTTATATGCTGTTCCTGGCATAATAGAGTCCTGGAGTTTGTGTGATGAAGATTGGATAACTCGAGATTCAACAAGCATTTATAGTGAATACAAAAAATGGTATTGGGGGTTAAGCCGGTCGTTTAATCCCATAAAATTTAACCCAGAAGATTGGGCAGCCACAGCCAAAGCAGCTGGGATGAAGTATGTGGTTTTTACCACCAAGCACCACGACGGATTCAATATGTTTGATACAAAGTTTTCAGATTTTAAAATATCGAATGGGCCTTTTAAAGAAAATCCTAAAGCCAATGTGGCCAAACATGTTTTTGATGCTTTTAGAAAACAGGATTTCTTAATCGGGGCCTATTATTCCAAGCCCGATTGGCATTCACAATATTTTTGGTGGGATTTACACGCCACACCCAATAGAAATGTAAACTACGATATAAGAAAAAACCCGTGGCGTTGGAATAAATTTGTGGATTATACGCACAATCAACTCAACGAACTCACCAAAGACTATGGAAAAATAGATATTCTTTGGCTTGATGGAGGATGGATCAGACCTCGAAACACCATAACGCCTGAAGTTATTAGTTGGGGAGCACCTATTCCTGATTTTGATCAAGAAATAAATATGCCCAAAGTGGCTGCCATGGTAAGGAAAAATCAAAATGGTTTATTAATAGTAGACAGAACTGTGCACGGAGAGTTCGAAAATTATCGTACGCCTGAGCAAGGCATACCAAAAGACAAATCGGATGACCCTTGGGAAAGTTGCATTACATTGGGTGGTGCGTGGGGTTATGTAAAAGGAGATAAATTCAAATCCGCAGAAAAGGTGATCCACACACTCATAGAAATTGTGGCCAAAGGCGGTAATTTACTTTTGGGCGTTGGGCCTAACGCCGAAGGTGAGTTTTTGCCCGAACAAAAGCAACGTTTAGAAGAAATAGGAAAATGGCTGGAAATAAATGGCGAGGCAATTTATAATACTAGAACTTTGGAGGTTTTTTCCCAAGATGAGATGTACTTTACGAAATCAAAGCAAAATACCTTTTATGCTATTCAAAGAATTTCAGAAAAAACACCATTAACGGAAACGCTTAGATGGAAAGGTAATCAGCCTTCAGCAAATGCTAAGATTTCTATTTTAGGAATAAATGAAGACCTAAAATGGCAAAACATATCGGGTGAAACACGAGTTACAATTCCAAAAAAACTTTGGCAAAGTTTGAAAGCACAACCAGCTATAGCTCTAAAAATTGTTCAATAAATTATTTAAAACAAATTTGAAATTGAAAATTGTTTTTTACCTTTATTGCTAAAGAGTTTATTCCTGAAATTCTTAATTTTCTTCAACCCAAAAAATAATTAGTTTATGGATTTATTCGGAATTAAAGAAGCACCTAAAGTTTACGATGTAGTAATAGTAGGCTCTGGAGCTGGTGGGGGTATGGCAGCCTACCAATTGGCGAAAGCAGGTGCAAAAGTATGCTTGCTTGAAGCGGGGGGCTATTTTGATCCAGCAGACCCTAAATATATTACCCAAATGAAGAATCCTTGGGAGTCACCAAGGAGAGGGGCTAGCACTCCCTTGCGATCCTTTGGCGACTATGACGCTGCATGGGGTGGGTGGCAATTAGATGGAGAACCTTATGAAGCCGTAGAAGGAACAAAGTTTGGTTGGTTTCGTTCAAGGATGCTTGGCGGAAGAACCAATCACTGGGGGCGTATCTCTATGCGTTTTGGCCCTGATGATTTTAAAAGAGGAAGTATGACAGGTATAGGAGATGATTGGCCAATTGGTTATGAGGATTTATCTCCCTATTACGACAAAGTGGATAAATTCATTGGTTTGTTTGGTACTAAAGAAGGTATGTATAATGAACCTGATGGTCATTTTTTACCCCCACCAAAGCCCCGTTTGCATGAGTTGATGATAAAGAAAGGTGCTGGCAATATTAATATTCCAGTTATTCCTTCCCGTATGGCTATGCTTACTAAGCCTATCAACGATTCAAGGGGTTCTTGTTTTTATTGTGGCCAATGCGGTCGTGCTTGTCAAGCTTATGCAGATTTTTCATCGTCTTCGGTACTTTGTATTCCTGCAATGAAAACAGGAAATATGACGCTGATTAACAATGCCATGGTGAAGGAAGTACATACTGATCCTAATACAGGTCTTTGCACCGGGGTGTCTTATGTTAACAAAATGGACCTAAAAGACTATCAGATAAATGCCAAAATTGTTGTTTTAGCGGCAAGTACATGTGAAACTGCTCGCTTAATGTTAAATTCTAAGTCCTCTAGATTTCAAAATGGATTAGCCAATGAAAGTGGGGTAATTGGTAAATATCTGAATGATTCAACCGGGGCAAGTCGTAGTGCCTTTATTCCATCTTTGATGGATAGAAAACGCTACAACGAAGATGGGGTTGGAGGTATGCATGTGTATACTCCTTGGTGGTTAGATAACAAAACATTAGACTTTCCTCGGGGTTACCATATTGAATACGGTGGAGGAATGGGTATGCCAGGCTATGGTTTTGGAATGGGCATTCAATCTAAAAATAATTTGTATAAAGATGCTAACGGAAACCCAAAAAGAGGTGGGGGTTATGGAGCAGGTTTAAAAGAAGATATCAGAAGAACTTACGGTGCTTATATTGGTATGGCAGGTAGGGGTGAACCTATCCCTTTGGAGTCCAACTATTGTGAAATAGACCCAAATAAAGTAGATAAGTTTGGAATACCAACCCTCCGATTTAACTACAAATGGTCAGATAATGAAATTAAACAGGCCAAACACATGCAGGATACTTTCGAACAAATCATTCATTCAATGGGTGGAATTGCTTTAGGCAAAAAACCGGATGCAAGTAACAACTATGGATTGGCTCAACCAGGGGAAATTATTCATGAAGTTGGAACTGTAAGAATGGGCAATGACCCTAAAAAATCAGCTCTAAATAAATGGCAGCAAGCACACAACGTCAAAAACTTGTTTGTGGTAGATGCTGCTCCTTTTGTTTCGCAAGGCGATAAAAACGTTACTTGGACTATTTTGGCGAGTTCGTGGAGAACATCAGACTATATAATTGATTTGAAAAAGACCAACCAGATTTAATTTTAAAAAATAATGAAAAGGAGAGATACATTAAAAGCTATATCATTAAGCACCTTTGGTTTAGCGGCATTGCCAACATCAGCCATGGTGCCTGAAGCCCCAGTACCTAAAGTTTTTAAACCAGGACCAGGGAGAACAGCAGAAGAATTGGTGAGAGACAAAATGCTATCCCAGCAAGTGTTTTTCAAACCTGATGAATTACTAACATTAGGTATTTTGTGTGATATCATTGTGCCCGCAGACAAAGTATCTGGAAGTGCCACTCAAGCAGGGGTTCCAGCATTTATTGAGTTTATGTGCAATGATCAACCAAGTAATCAAACACCCTTGAGAGGAGGTTTGAGATGGCTAAATAACTATAGCATTAAGCTTTTTGGAAAGCGTTTTTCGGAAATAACTCCAAGTCAAAGAATTGAGATTGTGGAACAAATTGCTTATCCAAATGAAGCTAAATCTGAAGTAAGTCAAGGTGTTGCTTTTTTTAGCAAAGTTCGAGATTTAACTGTTACGGGTTTTTATACCACAAAGATGGGTTTTCAAGACCTTGATTATAAGGGGAATACACCAAATGTTTGGGATGGAGTTCCACAAGATGTATTAGATAAATACGGCTTAAAATACGACCCTTTGTATTTTAAAGAAGGTTAATTATTTTTATAGAACTCTTTTTGAAAATGCATTTTTATCAAAAATGCATTTTTTTCATTTAATATATACCATAAACTTACCATGTTTTATTCAAAACGCGACTTAGAATTTCAATTATATGAAAAGTTAAAAATTGAAGAATTAGCAAAATTCTCTTATTTTCAAGAACACACTATTGAAAATTTCAATCTTGTTTTAGAAGCTGCAAAACAAATTTCAGAGAAAATGCTTTTGCCTTTATTGACCGAAATGGATAGGCAGGAACCTCAATTAGTAGAAGGCAAAATAAGAGTGCACTTTGGAATGAAAGCGGTAGTTAAGAAATTTGGAGAAGATGGATGGATAAACGCTGCTTTTTCGTTTGAAGAAGGTGGACAACAATTACCAATTACCCTTCTTAATGCCGCTGCATTTATATTTCAAGCAGCAAATTATTCTGCTTCGGTATTTCCATTTTTAACTGCTGGGGCGGCAAATTTAATCCGTACGTTCGGTTCGAAACAACTAATAGATACATTTACTCCTCAAATGTATACTGCAAATTGGCAAGGTACAATGGCTTTGACGGAACCTGATGCGGGAAGTTCACTTTCCGATATCTCAACGATGGCTCAGGAGACCTCGAGGGAAGGGGTGTATAAAATTTCTGGTCAAAAAATTTATATTTCTTGTGGAGACCACGACGCATGTGAAAATGTAATACATCTAATGTTAGCTAGAATTAAGGGGGCTCCTTTGGGTGTAAAAGGGATTTCTCTTTTTGTAGTGCCTCAAAAAAGAATTTTGGGGGATTCCTTAGTTTCAAACGATGTTATTACCGCGGGAATTTACCATAAAATGGGATATAAAGGGGCACCAATTGCTCATTTAATGGTAGGCTCTAATGACAATTGTGAAGGGTATTTAGTAGGAGAACCCAACAAAGGATTGAATTACATGTTTCAAATGATGAATGAAGCTCGTGTGGGAGTGGGCATGAATGCTGCCGCCATAGGAACTGCAGCTTATTATGCTTCGCTAGCTTATGCAAAGGAAAGACCTCAAGGCAGAAAAGTAAATGATAAAAATCCATATCAATCTCAACAAAAGATTATTGTTCATGCAGATGTAAAACGAATGTTGCTCTTCCAGAAATCTGTTGTTGAAGGATCCCTAAGTTTACTCTTATTTTGTAGTAAACTTGCCGATTTGGCTCATGCAGCTGATGGGCAGCTTAAAGAAGATGCTACACTTCTTTTGGATTTTTTAACTCCTATTGCTAAATCGTATCCTTCTGAAATGTGTTGTTTAAGTACATCTGCAGCGGTTCAAATATTGGGCGGAGCTGGCTACACCGCCGATTTTCCTGTAGAGCAATTTTATAGGGAAGCTCGCATACATCCCATTCATGAGGGCACAACTGGTATTCATGGTATAGACCTATTGGGTCGAAAAATGTTATTCAAAGAGGGCAAAGCGGCATTTTTATTTTTTCATGAGGTTCAAGAAACTATCAAAAGAGCTATTGATAAAGATTTAAAAAACAAGGCAGATTATCTTTCAAGAGTATTAATTGAGTCGCAAAAAGTTATTGAAAATTTAATTAGAAAATCGACAATAAATGTTGAAATTTATTTAGCCGACGCAACACTATTTTTAGAAGCTATTGGGATTATAGCCATTTCATGGCAATGGTTAGAGCAGGCTATAATTGCAAAGCAAAAATTGGAAAACGCCAATGCATCAGACCAAAGTTTTTATAATGGCAAAATTGCCACCGCCGATTACTTTTTTGAATATGAATTGGTAAAAATTCAGGGTTTGATGGAAAGGCTAAAAAGCGAAAACCCAATAACAGTAAATATGAAAGAAGAATGGTTTTAATTCTCAATTAAAAAAAATGGATTTTAATCATAAATTCTCAAATTTTTATTAATTTTAAAAAATCTTAAAAACTAATTATAATGAAAAAAATATTTTTTGTTTTAACATTGTTAATTTCCTTTGGTTCAATCGCTCAAAAAGGTAAATGGGTAAATTTGTTTGATGGAAAAACCACAAATGGATGGCATACTTGGAAAGAAACCAGCGTTAAAGGGTGGCATGTAATGAATGGTGTTCTAATGACTCATGGTAAAAATGGAGACTTAGTGACAGACAAAGAATATGGAGACTATATTTTGGAGTTTGAATTTAAAGCTGCTCCAAAAGGAAACAGCGGGCTTATTTATAAAGTAATAGAAGACCCTACCAACAAAGAATTGTTTGCAACCTATGCTTCTGCTCCAGAATATCAGATTATTGATGATGCAAATTATCCAGCCAAAATTACAGATAAGCAAAAGACAGGAGCTAATTATGATATTACGGCTCCGTTTAGTTTAACAGCTGTTAAGCCTGCAGGCGAGTGGAATAAAGGGAAAATTGTTATTAAGAATAATAGAATTGAACATTATTTAAATGGTATAAAAGTTGCAGATTATGAATATGGAAGTGTGAAGTGGGCAGATGATGTGGCAGGAAGTAAATTTGCTAAATGGCCATATGCTAAAGCCCATGCAAAAGGAAAGATAGCTCTTCAGGATCACGGAGATATGGTTTCTTTTAGGAAAATTAGAATCAAAGAATTATAATAATAAGGCCGAAAGGCCTTATTTAGTTTAAACCTGAAGTAATGGAGCTACTTGTTAAAAAGTTACTGGAAGAAAAAATAATATCCAAGGAAAAAGGGGATAAAATTTTGGAATTTGAAGCCAATAAGCCCCTTTCAATTTATTGGGAATTGCGTTCATTGTTATTTTTAGGAATTTCTAGTTTGAGTACTGGGCTTGGTATTTTAATCTATCAAAATATAGATACCATAGGCCATGGAGTTTTGATAGCTCTTATTGCAATTCTTTGTGGTTTTTGTTTTTGGTATGCCTACAAAAATAACTTAGCTTTTTCTTGGACAAAAGTATCAAACCCTAAGTATTTATCCCATTTTGCACTTTTGGGAAGTTGCGTTTTATTTTTGATTTTGGAAGGATACTTGCAATTTCAATATGCTATTTTTGGAAATTCTTATGGTTTGGCTACGTTTGTTCCTGCAGTTTTATTTTTATTTTTTGCTTACTTTTTCGATCATCAGGGAGTGTTATCTATGGGTATTACAGCCTTGGGTACTTGGCTTGGATTAACGGTTTCTCCCAAAAGTATACTTTCTACATTTGAAACTTCTAACAATTATCTCATTCATATTGGAATTGTTTTTGGTTTTTTTTTAATTTTAGTTGGTTGGTTTAGTGAATGGAAAGACAAGAAAAGTCATTTTGCATTTTCTTTTTATTTGTTTGGGGCCAATCTTTGTTTTATAACTTTGTTAACCGCTCTTTTTAGTTTTGATTTAAAATTTGTGTATTTCTCATTTATAGCATTGTTAAGTGTTCTTTGCGTTATTCATGCGAGGCAAACCAAATCCTATTTGTTGCTATTGATGGGCGTAATTTATGGTTATATTGGTTTGAGTTATTTCATTTTTCATAATTTAAGTGATGACGCTGCTCTTACTTTTGGGTATCTTTATTTTAGTGTTTCTTGTGGCTTGATTGTTTATTTTCTATTTAATGTTAAAAGAATTTTGGGAATTAAAAAAGAAGAAAATCTATGAAGGCATATTCAGAAAATTGGGTAGAAAATTTGAAATTTAAATCAAAACTAAATTCGTGGTTTAAAAGTGGACACTTAAATCAAGAAGAATTAAGTCAAGGCAATACATATTTTAAGGAAGATTTTTATAAACCTAATTGGTTTATTTTGATGGGTTTATTCCTATTTACTAATATTGCAGTATCCTTCACAACTACTTTTTTTCTTGCAACGGTTGGCATTTTCGACAATAAAATTGGATTAAGTATTGCATTTATTATTGTTTCAATAGG
>Ga0073921_1000023_pt1 | contig 11079 bp, 12 predicted proteins | sample GWRWT3_30Apr14_FD_70954 | JGI IMG/M metagenome (GOLD analysis project Ga0073921, IMG submission 70954) | Sand microcosm microbial communities from a hyporheic zone in Columbia River, Washington, USA - GW-RW T3_30-Apr-14 | ecosystem: Engineered > Artificial ecosystem > Sand microcosm >...
ATAATGCAAAAATCTGGGGAAAAGGAGATAAAGGTCTTGCAAAAGCTTAATAATTCGGACCCAAACGATCGAAGGCATATAATTCAGTCCTTTGGTAGCTTCTTTTTCCAGGGTCATTTATGTTTAAAGTTTGAATTAATGGGAATGAGTTTAAGAGATGTGCTAAATAAATTCGGTGCAGAAAACGGCCTATCGCTAGAGGCTGTGAAATCTTTTTCAAAACAAGGTTTCATTGCGTTATTTCACTTAAAAAGCAACAAATTGATGCACACAGACAGTAACTTTTATTTAGTAAAACCAGATAATATCCTTATTTGCTCAGAACTAAGGAAAATTAAATTATCAGATTTTGGAAGCACACTGGAAGAAGGAGAAAACAAAATAACAGAGAACTTAGTAGCCAGATACTACAGACCCCCTGAAATTTACCTTGGCTACCCTTATGACTACAGTTTAGACATCTGGTCTTTCGCATGTACAATTTTTGAGCTTTATACAGGTAGAGTATTGTTTCCAGGGACCTCAAATTCCCATATGCTGAAGTTAATAATGGAATTAAAGGGTCCGATTCCAAAGAAAATGAGGACTCAAGGAAAATTCACTTCAAAGTTTTTTGAAGACTTCACTTTTGTTTATGTAAAAAATGAGACTGAAGGACCTTGTCGAGTACCACTTTCTGAGTTAAAAAGAGAGAAAAACCTAAGTGTTGCACTTGAACCTACTTTAAAATCCAACTTAAGTCAAGTGAGCTCTGACCATAAAGTATACTCTGAACACATACTTTTATTGTCCAATTTACTTGAACAGTGTTTAGAACTTGACCCAAATGAAAGAATAACACCAGAATTGGCTCTTAAGCATCCATTTTTCCAAAAATAATATTAATTAATAATGGAAATTCAACAGAAACTTGAAAATTGGCTTGAAGGTGTAAACTTTTCTGGCATAACTTCGCCTTATTTACCAAAAACTTTCTCCCTATGGCGATCTGAGCTCTTTTCAGAGTATTCAGGGGACTTGCATTCATTTATAGAAATAGTTGACTATCACTATCTTCCCAGGTTCCTTAAAAAAATATCCTCAGCTTATCAAAACGCAATTTTAACAGACCCCAGCATATCGGGCCTCCCCAAAGCAGATGACTCAGCTTTAGTACTAGTTCGAGTCCTTACTGAATGGAGTGTCGAACTTGAACTCGCAGTTGACTTGATAGATCGCGCCAGAATATACAAACTATATGAGATACCTCACGGTTACCAAGATTTATTCAAAGAACTCAAGGATGAATGGAGAAGTGCTCAGTCCTATTCAAGCAAAATGATCCAGTACACTTTAAAATATATAATCAAAGCTACTGAACAAGCTATATCTATGTTTTCTGAATCTGTTAAAGGAAATGTTATGCAGAACGTATTTCAAAGTAGGGGCAGCTTAATGGCTAGCATTATTTATGCTTATTTCTGTGGCACCATGCCTTGGCCTGTTTTTGCATTGCTTGGAACTCAGTGTACTTGGATTTTCTCTTCGGTTATTGTAAATAAGGTTGGAGAGAAGATGTGTGAAAAGATTGAAATGGCGAATTTCAACAAAAGAGTTAAAAGGTTAAGGGAGGAGTTGGAAGGAATGATTTCAGATTTAATGTGCAGGAATGAAATTAGTAGGGGAATTATTTGGGATGCGGTCGATGGGGGAGAAAAGGAAGCACGAAGATTGGCTGAGCACTTTAATATGGTATTAAATCATCATAGAGTTAAATTGTGTGAGCAGTCTGAGTATGATGAAGATGCTTTTATAGCAGAGAATGCAATTATTAGCGAAGAGGATGGGTGGATTGTAGTTGAACCGCCAAGAATCAAAATTGAAATGGTCGAAGAGTGGATGGTTATTGAGTAATGTATAGAATAATGAATATTAATTACTAAGATAGTGATACTTTGGTCCATCTTCTAAACATTTTTTTTGACTGCAGGTACACACATCTTCTAAAAGTCAAACTGATCCTGTTAATTTTATTCAAGTACTTATTCGCTAATTTCAAAGATTTTGCCAAATCATTACTTTTTTTATGTCTCTTATGCAACATCTTTCCATTTCCTAAACTTAAATTCATCTGCCCATTTAAAACTTGATCTTCATTGTTTTTAGCATCGTCCTTATGTGTTATAGAATGTGCGAACAGCAAGCAATCATTAATAACCCTTTTACACAAGTTGCAAACAGAGTTATTTCCTTCCCCTCCGACAAACTCAACATTATTATGAACAGTTTTCCTTACATTCATATTATATTCTATTATAGTTCCCAATAATAAACTTAGCTACAATCGAAAAATTATCTACTTTATTCAACAATATAATAATCCTAAATAATGGATAGAAACTCGACTTCAACTGATTATTTAGTCAAACTCCTGATCCTTGGCGACGGAAAAGTAGGGAAAACAAGCATTCTCTTAAGGTTCACTGAGGAGTACTTCCCCACTTCTCACATTCAGACTTTAGGCATCGACTTTAAGCTTAAGGTCCAAACTATTGCAAATAAAACTTATAAATTCCAAATTTGGGATACTGCGGGCCAAGAACGCTTCCGTAAGTTAACAACAGCGTACTATAAAAACGCCAAAGGAATAATTTTAGTTTATGATGTTACTCGAAGAGAGTCTTTTGATATGGTCAGTTTTTGGATGAGTGAAATACAAAAACATGCTTTAGATGATGTTGTTAAGGTTTTGGCTGGAAATCAAGTTGATAAGGATGGCAGGGTTGTTAGTATGGCCGAAGGAAAACAAAAGGCTGAAGAATTTGGGGTTGAGTATTTTGAAACTAGTGCCAAGACTGGTGAAGGGATTGATCCGCTGTTTTCGCACATGGCGATGCATACCAGGGACATTGAAGATAATAAGTTTACTAACCCCAGGAACAGTGTCAAGCTGAAGGACAAAGAAGATAGTAAGAAAAAGTGCTGTTAAAGAGGTAATTAGTCGTCATATATACTAATCTGGCAGTTTAAATAAATACATATCTTATAATAATGTATATAAAATTAGTTATTGAGACTAAAGCTTTTGGCATTTGGAAAATTGCTAAGTAGTTAGAATACATAAAATAAATGGTGAAGAGAGTAACCCTACGCAAGAGGAATTCTTACCATACAAAATCAAACAAGATATGGCAAGTTAGAACTCCGGGTGGCAGACTCGTTGTGCAATATGCTGATAAAATTTCAGCCGGCCCTCACTGTAAAGAAACTAAAAAGCGATTATCAGGAATTCCAAGACTTCGACCAAGACAATACGCTAATCTCAGAAGGACTGATTTGACTATATCGAGAGCCTATGGAGGAGTAATGAACCACTCAGTGGTCAAAGACAGGATTATCAGAGCCTTTTTGACTGAAGAGATTAAAGTCATCAAGAAAAAGATGCAGCAAAAGAAGGCTAAGTAAGTAGGATTTCTTAAGAAACTAGATTATTGGTTAACCTATTAGGTGAGTCAAGCATTTACTATAATCTTGACTTAATTAAGACTATTTTTTGTATTTTATGTATATATAAGAAGCTGTGCAGGAATTAAGTGATTTATATTCGAAACAGCTGAATTTTAATTAAGATTCTATGTTTGTATTGATTAGTATAAGCTTATAAATAACTAGGTTAATTTTTGGCATATATTTGGTGATGCTTTGTAATTATAATGGAAATCCTTGAACAAAAAAGACCTTTGCCTCGACCTCATTCCCCACCCAGACCATTGAATACAGAATCTGATGAAGAGTCTTACAACCATGGAGAATCTTCTCCGCTACAGCTGAAAAATTTGTCAGAAAATTCAAATAGGATTAACGCTGGTAAAATTTTTCAACTTTCAACACATAAATGCCCGGGTGGTTTAAATTCAACTTCTGTTCATCGCTCTTCATCTTTAGAGCATCGACTTCAAGGTGCTACATCAGCGGTAAAGCATCTTGAAAAAGAACTAAAAAAAAAAACTTCCCAAATCCAAAAGCTCGAGTCTGAACTACAAGAAAAAACCAAGCTTATAGAAAACTACTCCTCTCAAATAGCAAGTGCTCAAACCCATCAAAAAAGTTCAATGCTCCAAAGTTCGATCACCACCATAATCCGTAAAAAAGAAAAAGAACTCGAAAAAATGATAAAATCCCAACAAGAAAAAATAGAGGAGGACAAAAAAACAATGTTTCGTTTACAAGAACTCAACAAAACCCTTGTAAGCAAGATGAAAGAACAAGACAAGAGACTTGAAGAAATTGAAATATCCTCATCTGAAAAGCTTAACAAATACCACCTTAACCGAAACTTAGTTGAAGAAAATGAGCATTTAGCAATTGTAAGTCGGAAAACAAAGCAAGAAGTGAATAATTTGAAGGAAGAATCAAAGACTTGGCAAGAGAAATATAACAACTTGTTGGCATCTTCAATGGAATTCGAGTACCAAACTAGGGAACTATACAAAGCGAATCAGGTCCTTAATGAGAATATTTTGAAGTTATTAGAAACTAACCAGATATAGTGTTAATAATACTTATAATTTGGAACGAGCTTGCTTTAGATACAAACTAGACTTGCTGGTGGAAGATGAGGACCTGTACCGAGATTGCTTTGTCATAATTTTCGGCAGCTTGACTTCTTTTTTCTCTTCTTTAACTACTTCGTACTCAATTTGGCTGATCCATGACCTAGGCATAGGAGCAGGCCGAGTGGAATTAATCTGCCAATAGTCTAAATCATCTTCCAAGTAAGGGTTTTCCTCAATTTTGTTGCAGTAATAATGAGGAGGTCTAATTGGTGGCCTTCGGATTCTAAGTGAATCAAGTCTATCTGTGATTTCTTTGATAACTCTATCTTTTTCAGTCAGTTCTAATTTGAGTACTTGAACAGATTCTTGGTTTTTTTTAATTACTTTTGCGAGGTCCAGCAACTTTTCTTCATTTTCCAAAGAGGAAATTATAGTTTGGCCGTCTTGCTTCATTTCTACCTCTTTGGGAGAAGGCTTTTTTGGGATATCGGGAGAAACTGAGAGTTTTGACATACAATAACTGAAGTATTTAGATAGAAATGGCTATTTGGGATAGGAGGAAATTTAGTTAAGTTATGTGGTATGTAAAATCCCAGCAGGATATTGAGTTTCCTTTTTTACTATCTAATAGGAGTTGAACATCATATAGGCCTGCAAGAGTTCCGGCTTTCAGGTTGAATGGAAAGGAATAGAATGGACCACTGGGATAGGTTTGGTTTATCGGAGAAAAAACGGAGATGTATTTTTGCCCATTATAACTTGTTTTGGCTTCTAGTTCATATATGTATTGACTTTTAGAGAATACCCCTGTAAGGGTCATGTTCATTTCAGACCCGGCTGGGGGTGGATAAGGCGTTACTTGAAAGCTGGTAACCACAAGTGGAGAATTCGATAAGCAGCTTCTGCCTAAGGTCAATAGTTTGATTTGAGCTGAAGTTGTTATCAGCACTATCATGGATAAAAAAGTGATTCTCATATTATGTCCTTATAAATATAATTTGTTCACCAATATGCTTTCTATTCTAAATTGATTAGCTAAACCTAAATGTGATAAGTAAAATCCCAGCATGAAATTGCTGACCCTTGCTTGGTTTCTAATTGAACTTGCACATCGTATACACCACTCTGAGTCCCAGCAGTGATATTTACATAAAAAGTATTCACCTGTCCATAAATGCAGTTCTGGTTAATGTCAACATAGCTAGTAGTGTATTTTCCTCCATTATAATTCTGTCTTATTGCAATATCAGAAATAAACTCAGTTTGACTTAAGGTTCCAGACATCGCGGCCAGCATTTTTTGTCCAGAAGTAGGGGGATAAGGTTGAACGTCAAAGTTAGTGACAACAAAGGGAGTCTTAGTTTGACAGCTTCTTCCAAGTCCTAGAACTTGACTTCTGAAAGCAAATGAAACACACACTAAACTTATAACAAGTAACAATTTCATTTATATCACCAATATTCTATTATTTTACTAACTAAATGTGGTAATTGAAATCCCAACAAGATATCCCACTACCTTGCTTAGTTTCCAGTAAGAATTGGACATCGTATAAACCTGGAGCTGTACCTGCTGTTACGTTTGCTACAAAGCTGTATACTTGTCCATATAAGTACTTGGTGTCTAGGTCAATATAGGTTACTACGTACTTGCCTCCGTTGAAATTGGTCTTAATGGCTAAGTCTGCAATGTATTCGTCTGTACTGAACGTGCCTAAAAATGTTGCTGTCATTACGGCTCCGGCTGTAGGTGGGTAAGGGTTCACTACAAAATTAGTTGTGACAAATGGGCTTGTTCCTATGCAGCTACGGCCAAGGCCTACTAAGGCTGGTGATGCTGAAGCAAGAAGGACCAATAAGGGGAAGACCAAGAAGACTTTCATATTTATTCACCAATTCCAATACCTTTTAATAAATAATACTCAATTACACATCCTCAAAGCTATTAAAGAAGTTCAAATTGGTCAAATTTTCTTCTTTTCCAATTTTTGGCAGATCTGGTGTCATTACCCTGCTGTTAAAATCTATAAAATTATACTTCGACCTCGGTTTCTCTCTATAAAACCCTTTACCGTACTCAGTGTTCCCTAATATATTCCTATTTAGTGGTAAAGGTTTCCATGGAATAGGGCTGTATTTAGAGTTAGAAATTGATGTTACGTATTTGTCATTTTCACTTCGAAAACTCCAATTTTTAGTTTTTTCCAAAGTTTTTTTCTGTTTAAGTTTCAGAGAGTATGCTATTGTTGGGACGATTAAATTCGGACTTACTGGGTGGTAGTCAGTGTCTCTTTTTTTTGCTTCAGATTTACATGGCCTGAATTTCTTTTTTTTAAATGAAATTGTTGGAGCCATAAACTCAGCATAGTCTATATTTTGTGTAGGTGAAGGCCTTCTTAGTTCTGGCTCAGGGGTAAATAGAGCTCTCATATAAGGCATCTGTGTGTAAAAAGGGAGTCTTTTGTGCTCACAACTAGGAGGTGAGCCTATTAAAGTGCTCCTAAAAGGTTTTCTTACTTCCCTCGACAAGTTCCTACCTTTAGCAAACACAGAAGCAGTAACATAAAGGACTTTAGATTCACTTGATGGTGTTTCTTTCAAAGCTTTTTCCTGCATCAAAGGTAAAATCATAACTTGTTTCTCGCACTTAATCCCGTGTGACAGTTTTCCTTTATCAACCTTATTTTGAATCTGTTTTTTAATCAATTCTTGAATTCTTTGTGTTTCTAAAAATTCTTCATCATCAACATTGTCCTCATTCTCATTCTGTGTCCCTTCACCCCGTTCATCATTCTTTTCAACTGAATTTTTTTCCTCTTCTGACCCAATACTCAACTTGTGAGTCATTTTTCTCTCTAGCTTTCCTCCGATTGAATTTAAATACTTTGCAAAGGCTTCTTTGTTTTGCAATGCTGCTTGGCGCCTTTTGACTCGAAGGATTTTGTCACGAATTATACGGAAAGTGAACTTTCTGAACTTCCAGTAGTTTTTTATTTTTAATATCGACAGGTTACTTTTTATTTGTTCTAAGCGGGCTGTTCTGTATTTTAAGAATTTTAGATGTTCTAAAATCTTTATGTTTATTAAGCACCTGATTCCTGATTTCAGGAAATCTCCAGCAGCTTCGGCTTTCAATTGCAGGTAAACTTTGTATATGTGTTGGAGTCTATGAACTTTTTTACGTATAAGGTACCTTTTAAAAGCTTTTTGTATACGGACTGTTGCTGGGACTAGGACAACACCAAGATTAAGCATTATGTTTAAAGCTTGTGCTGTTGAACTTGTGATTAAATTTGTTGACTTGTCTTCGATAAAATTGATAAATTTGTCTTCAACCTTAATTCTGAGTAAGAAGCCTCTAACATGCCGTTGGATTGTTATTGCTGCATTGTCTTCAAGTTGTTTTAGGCTTAAATAGTATTTGAGTTTCTCAATTTTTAACTCGTCCCACTTTTCTTGCAATGTTCTTTTGGCTATTGCGTTGTTTCTGACTGCTGTCTGGTTTGATAGGACTTTTTGTTTTAAGATAAGTTGAGTCCGTTCAAAGTCGATTTTTTCTTTTATCAGAATGGATTTTTGAAGACTAGTGTCTTGGTACAGATATTTCATCAAGTTTATTTTTTTGTGAGCTTCTTCGCTTATGTTGGAACTTTTTGAGGTGCTTTTAAGTGTTTCATAGCCAGTTAGCATATTTATTGCAAATTATGTAGTTAAAACATATAAATAAACCAACAAATATGTTCTTTCACCAAAGCTACTATTCCAGATTCATCCTAAGTATTCCAGTAATCCTAGTATTTTTAGCAATAGGCAGCTTATATTACTGCTATGTCTTCGGCTTTTTGCTAATTCTTCCTATAGAAATAGCTATTGCCCCTAGCATACTTTTCCATTTCACGCTATTCCTGCTTCTTTGGAGCTACATAATCTGCATAACTACTGATCCAGGCACAATCCCAGATTCTTTTCAATTTACCCAAACTGAGTCTCTTGACCCAGACTCAGTCAATCAAGATGATATCAAAGCAGCAAAAATCACAACATGCGAAAAGTGCAATTTAAAAAGACCTCCAAGAACACATCATTGTTCGCAGTGTGACCGTTGCATACTTAGAATGGACCACCACTGTCCATGGGTAGGTAATTGTGTTGGATTTAAAAACCACCGCTTTTTCATTCAATTCCTTGTATACGCTGCTTGCTCTACTCTTAATCTTGGTTTCAGCTGTTTAGCTGGAATTAAAGAACTTAATTGGGAAAACAATGCAACTGTTTTTATCGGATGTATCGTGGGATTCAGCTTCTCTGTAAGTATAGGATCTTTAGCTATTTTCCATATATACCTTGCGACTAGTAATAAAACGACACTAGAAATAGACTTTGATAAAAAATTCAATGTATTTGATACACAAAGCATTAAAAGCAATTGCTCACAGCTGTTTGGGCATAATATAATAGGCATCCTTTTACCTTTAAAAACTGGCTACGGGGGTAATGGAATAGCCTATCCAGTAAGATTAAGAAGTTTAATTGGTGAACCACTACTTATAAAGGATAATTTAGTTGAATAATTTTTATGGAGGACATTTGATTATTAAGGTAAAATAAAAGGTTACAATGAAATTTTTCCTGACTTTATTAACTCAATTTTACTTTGAAGACTTTTTATTGTCTCTCCCAAGTCTTTAGACGATGCAAAGTCTGAAGCATCCAAGTAACCATTGATTTGTCCAAGTAATTTTTGAAGATCACCTTCTAATCCGTCTTCTATACTAGTGCTTTTTTTTTTCCTAAAAGAAGCTGATAGTTCTTTACTTAATTCATCAATTGTTTTTTGGTACTGCTCAATATTATCCTTTAGATTCTCATTTTCCTCTTCAAGTATTTTAACCTTAGCAATCAGTTCTTCATCAATTTCGACTTTCTTCAAATTCCTATTTTCTTCCTTTTGAATCATCAACATTCTCTTTAAATTGCTCGATTCCTTGACATGCTTCTTCTCCATCGTCTCTATCTGAGCCTTATACACTTCAATACACTGCTTATAGCCCAGGTCCTTTACTTCAATGTCCCTGGCATTCAGTTCTAATTCATGCTCAACTCTCAATTCTTCAATTTTTTCCTCATAATAGTCTTTTAGCTTTTCTATTTCTTGAGCATGGGCTGTTTTTAATAAATCAGTCATGAAAATAGAATTTTTTTCACTTATGTCGTTTATTAAGGATTCTAAGTCCAGTTTTGACTTTTGGAGCTTCTGCTCATGCCGGGCTTGTAGGTTTTGAAGCTGTTGAATATGCTCTTTTTTCATCAGCTCAACTGTTGAGGTTAGCTTTTGGACCTCTTCTTCGGATTTAGAAAGCTTATCACGAAGAGTGGCCAGTTCCTCTCTTTGGGCCAGCATGTCCTTGTTGTAAATTTTTTGAAGTTTACGGTATTTGGTTTCTCGACGGTTGATGTAAGATTTCATAGCTTCAATATCTTGATCATATTTTGGAGAGTCCTCAAGAAGGCTATGCGTAGTTTCTTGCAGGTCTCTGCAGTAGTTTTCATGCATCGAACTGAAACAAACGCTTTGGTTAATGTAGGTGTTTGGCTTCCACTCTGTTGTGATTGAAGTCTCATGCCGAGGGCTTGGACTTAATGATTCCATCGAGGATTCACTTTCTTGTTTTGAGTACAAAGAGTTTATTTTAGATTCTTTTATCAGTGACCTGATAGAAATCCACGACAATCCTTCGAGGTCTTCTTCATATCGATTCATTTTAAACTGTATAATTCATAATTAGATGTTTAGTTTCTTTAAACCAAAAATCACCCTTAATACCCAAATTTAAATCAATGAACCTCTTTAATCTATGAGTCTATTTACATAAAAAACATTAAAATTACTTATTTTTTTGCTTCTTTTAGTATTGCAATAGATCATTTTTGTTATTTAATAATGGGCGTGCAGCTTGTTACAGTCATAGGCATAGAACATTATCTTAGTCTTTGGTTCTTTAACCTATCAGCTCAAAAGTTTTCCATTTTGATCGGCTGTAAAATTAATTTCAACAAATTAGTAATCTCGGTTATTTTTCTTTCTTCTCAGTCCTAAAATTTATTTAACTTCAGATTAAACGCATTACAATCAAGTCGATAAATTTTAAAGTTTTACAAAGACATTAAATTTATATTAAGATTCATAATTATCCTTTTGTTCCATTCACATTTTCCAGTTGCTTCATGTTTATATATTCCAAACTATTTATTTACTCCTTATTTATAAAAAAGCTTTTTTAATTAAATAAGTTCGATGAGGTTTGTATACTTGGCTAATCTCTGATCCTTTTGTATGCTTAAAAGCATAAATAATTAATAATTTTATAAATGGTATGCTAGGAGTAATTAAAAGAGCATAGAATCTTAACGATAAAAATATATCATTCAAGGGAACTTGTTTGGCAGAATTATAGAGAGGAAATTCTTAATTATAGAAGAGCAGTCTTCTGGATTATACAGTTGCCGGATTTTATTGTCTATTTAGATTTTTCATATATGGAATG
>Ga0073921_1000024_pt1 | contig 11047 bp, 4 predicted proteins | sample GWRWT3_30Apr14_FD_70954 | JGI IMG/M metagenome (GOLD analysis project Ga0073921, IMG submission 70954) | Sand microcosm microbial communities from a hyporheic zone in Columbia River, Washington, USA - GW-RW T3_30-Apr-14 | ecosystem: Engineered > Artificial ecosystem > Sand microcosm >...
GCTTTCACTGTATTACCTTTAGAAATATGTCAATGAAAATTTAAATGAACTCATGTAACTTTTTTTGATGAAAAAATCAAATGAAATTGAACATATTTATATTTATATAAATTCGACAACAGGAGAACAGCACTTTGTGAAGCAATTTTAAACCTGGTAGGTCAAAATAGTTAAGTACAATCGATAGAAAGTTGAAACAGAAATAAAATAATACAAATGTAACATTCTTATTTTACATTATACTGTGAACACAATTCAAACACAATGTCTTGCCAAATACAGGTTGCAAAATGATGAGCAAAAGTTTTTTGGTTGAAGTAATCGGCACCTTACAAATACAAATAAGGGCGAAAAGTTTTATTTGTTAATGTTAGGTTTGTTTTGTTTTGATGAAGTAGGAAGTTTAAGTTTATGTTAGGTTAGGTTATGAGGGTCAAACATCAAATCATCTATTTGCAAAATCTAGAAATAGTCTAATTCCAAACATGGAAATCATATATAATCGTAATATATCAAAAATTGGAAAAAAAAAAACAAATAAAATCATCTAATTGTTTAATTAACAGTTACTTGTCAAATGTTTGAATTTGAATTGTAATTTTTTTTCTAACAAATTTTATGAACTAAGTAAAACAAGAACATGTCTGTTCAGTATCCTCTTTAAATATTTTATGTTATGTTTATAATTATAAGAAATTTTAATTTTAAAGTACGTAGACTAAAGCAATTTGGCACATTAAAATAAAGGCCATTTATTTGTAATTTGTTGCAAGTGTTAAATGGATTATAAGCATAGAACCATTAGATGATTCTGTTATAACACTAAGCAGTTATCATCAGACTATATAAGACATTTTAAAATGTTCTTATTATATTCAAATGATTAATTATTTTATTTCATGTTGTTTATCTCTTATCAGCCGAACGTGGTGTTCTTAAACACTGTTGACATTGTTATATGATATATTTTTACTTCAGCAAGCTTCAACATTGTTATAATTTTTAACCATAATTGTCAATGAAATATTTAAAAAAAGATAATACAAGAAATATGTTGTTTTTGATATGAAAGTAATTATTTGTGGAATTAGATGATTTCATAAAATTTGCTTTGAAACTATTGTAATATATTTTAGATGATTTCATGCAATTTACATACAATTAGTCAATTTCAATTTATTTGAAATAAATGATATTTTGTTAGATGGTTTCAATCGTGTTGTATTTAGTTTATTTCATTGAGCTGAAAATTACATGATTTAATAGCACGTCTTTATGAGTGTACATTTTTATGGTATTTTTTTTTATCCTTTTCAAATAGATACTGTTATTTATAGTCTTAGTTTGTACAATTCCTGTCACTATTTAAAACACAAAAAACATGTTGTGAAAGGTAATGATTTCATATACAATACAAGAGGGTCAAATAGAAGTAAAGAAATAATACTAACACGTTTAAGTAAGTAATAACAATTTGTGGCAAGTTACAATTTTTGAATGAAGTCATATTTGGAGTCCGGAACAATAGTATCATTACCACTATTTGTTTGGTGTCTTATTTCAAAAGGGTTATGTAATTCTAGGTTCACAAAGAGAGGGGTAAAATTGTAATGTTATCAATTCATTTTCGCTTTTCAACCCAAAAAAACAATTGCGTACAAATAATTAATTACACCTACAAACGGAATTTCCCCACCGTTTTAAGTTTTAAAATTAGATTAAAAGTTTAATTAAATTAAAAGTTGTACCGAACGTTCATCACCTTATTTCGTTTCTTGATAAGAAATGAAAATTTTTAAAAGTTAAAATTATTTTAGTAACGGATTGAAAGACTTCGAGAGACAATCCTCATCTTACATTGAAAAGAATTGTTTAATTATTTTGAGTGCTCCAAAGATTGATTGATTCAAAGCAAGGAAGATAAATTTAATGAAGGGAAACATAATCCTCCGCCGTATCAGTAAGTAATTAACAATAAGAAATAAAGTTCATGTATTATATTAAAAAAGCCAGATGTCATAATCTTGTCATGTACTATTTAGTAATGAACGAAGAATACTGAGTAAATATGTGTGATTTAATAAAAGTTTTGTAACATTAATAATGAAATGCCAATGACTACTTTTTATTATGCTACTTTCAAAAATTGATATAAGTTTTGGAATGTTGATGTTTTATAGTAATTTTGTTACATTTAAGATTTAAATTTGTCACAACTGCACCCTCCCCCCTACCTGTCTGGTTAAAATACAGTGGAAGCCGCTTATTAGAATCACTTTGGGACCATGCAAAAGTGATTACATTAACCGACTGATTACAATAAGCGGCATATTTTATGCACTGTTATTATATAAATGGTTCTCAGAAAACTAATTACAATAACCAACTTGAGTACATTATCCGTGAGTACATTATCCGTGAGTACATTAACCGGCTTCCACTGTACTATAATAATAAACACGTAGCATCATTGGTTAAGGAAGTGGGTTGTTTAAGTCATGACAGTCTTACAAATTACCGGTATGTGATGTACATGCAAAATATTTTTGTAGTAAAAGAACAGTATAATATTATTATGCTAAAATAGAAATGGCGAAATTTACTGTAGTAAAAATGTTCATATGTACGTTTATTTATAACCATTAACTTAATTTTGTTGTTTTTTTGTAGGCTGAGAAGCAAATATTTTGGAAGAAGCAATGGGTGACCCTGGAGACTCGACGGATGCCGAACAGCTGTTTGCCGCCTTCCGTAAGCAAGAGGCCGAATGGAGAGCAAAAGGGTTATACCAGTACTTGACAGATGAAGAGAAGGCAGCAAGAGAAGAAGAGTACCGACAGATTCAAGCCTTTCAAGTGATTGAGAATGACGTAGAAAACATCGAAGGCGGTGTCGAGATCACCAAGACCTGCGACAAGCTGGTTGCACTGGCCACCAACGAGTGGCACTTGCGGCAAGTCGCCGAAATGAGTCAGAAACACACAAAAAATCTGTGGGAAAAAAACGGGGACCTTTTGAATACTTATGAAGATCAATACAACCAATTCCTTCCCGCACTGAAGAGCAGATGGGTGTCACTCGAGGCCGCGCTAGTGGAGAGACAGAAGGAGGCAGAGGAGAAAAGAACATTGACCGAGGAGGAGACGACACTTTTGGCACTGACCCTCGATGAGGAGTACCTAAAGTCCGCCTTTCTGAGGTTGCAAGGGTATGCGCCTACGGAGGAAGACGAGGCAGCCTGCAATGTACATGCCATGGACGTGTTCAAGAAGATGAAGTGGGAAGCCACATTCACATTACTGAGGGGTAATGCCATGGACGAACTTCTCGTTATGCACGAGGACATTGACAGAGCAAGATCGCAAATCAGGGGAAGAACCCGCAGCCCTGCCGAGCTGCAAGAATTTGTCAACACGCCTGCATTTCAACAAAAGTACACTCAACAGTCTATGAGACAGAAGATAGAAGAAATTGCCAGGAGGCCACTAGACTTTGTCAAGCCCAACAGAGACCCCATTCTACCCTCACAGACTGCACCGCTTGCCAAGGACCCTACTCCCGAGGAGTGCAAAATACTGTGGCACATTGTCGATTGCGAAACCCTCTCAACACACGCAAAGCACTACTCCGTTGCCCGTCCCAGTGAAGACTTGATGAGGCAAAAGAGGGTGAAGGACATGCCTCCAAAGGCCCAGGAAAAATGGATGAGAGAATGGGAGGACAACCACAATAACCTCCTTTCACAGTTGAACAATCTGCTTGCCTCCCTGAAGAGCAAGTTCGCCGACGAAGGAACGTTCAGAGGTCACAAGGAGGAACTGTCTCGCTTCAACACACACCCACTGTTCAAGGCACAGGAATCGGCACTGTCAAAGGCGTCCGAGATATCCGCAGTCACTGCCGCGCTTGAGAAACTCATCAACGGTGACGGCACCGCCACACCGTCTCCTCCGCGAGCCTCGCCGACCACCACCCCGCAATCCTTTGGACCCGCACATTACGAGAAACTCAGTTTCCTTCTGTCCGCAGAGGCAGCTTTGGGCCATCTCACATCCATGGTGAATCTCAACTTCAAGAGTGTGTATGCTGGTAAGACAATGGATGAGAAAGTGCGCTTGGCGACTTTAAGGGTCTGGTCCCTCACCACCAGCTCCACACTTAAGACCCTAAAGGCAATCCAGAACGACATGGACAGTCGAACAAAAACGCTGAGCGCAGAAGAAAAGAACTGGCTCCTGCTATTCAGAGACGACAAAGATTTCTTGACATACCACAATGAACAAGCTCTCACTCAGCAGCTTTGTGACACAGGAAAGACAGTGACCGAAATCCTGGAAGGAAATGTGGTCTGCAATCCGTTACCCGCAGAAGGCAGGGCACCTGCTACGGCAAGCAACCGGGGCGAGGACCACAAGATGCTGGCAAAACTGTTGCACGCAGAGACGGTGACAGCCCTAAGCAAAAGAGTCATGCAATTGATGTATGGGCAAGTCTTCAGTGATTCAGTTGCTTCCCTTGGACAACAGCAGAAAAGAGATTTATACCTCAAGTGGACCAAGTGCAAATCAAAGGTGATAAAGGACCTAATACAACTGAGGGACGCGACAAAGGAAAACATCTCTGAGGAAGAAAGGAAAAGGCTCACTGTGTACAAAGACGACCCCGATTTCATCGCGTACAACAACGGGAACGAAACCACGCAATTGCTCGCTGGCATCGAAAATACCATTGCAGACCTCAGTGAAGGCACAACCTTTCTTCCCAAAGACCTTCCCTCCGCCCCGGAGGCAAACCAGTCAGTCACGGAGCACACCGCCACCGAACCTTCGCAGATGTCACGGGATGCTCCACCAGGACCCCAAGATGCGAACCTTTCTACCTCAAGCAACCAAGCAGAACCAACAGCACGGGAGGCACCTGTAAGTGTCATATTAAGAGAACACGAACCAAACTCACAGAGCGCTAACAAGGTGGACACCACCAAAGACACAATTTTGAATGAAAGACAGACTCATCAAGATGAATTTGACTTACTTAGTGCCCTACTCAACTTAGAAGTACTGCAAGTGGAATTGGATTGCCTAACAGACATCACCTTCAATGATGCGGTGAAAGGAAACTCTCACTACAACACAATGGTACAATCAGAAAAGGATAAAGTCACTGACCTTTGGAGGACAAAATGCAGCCTTATCTTCGACAGAGTAAAAGTTCTCCATAAGAATTTACAAAAAAGAGTGCTTGACAAGAATCCCACTGACGAGGAAAGGAAACGGCTAATGACCTTAAAAGATGACCCCGACTTCCTCCTGTTTCACAATGGAAACTTAAAAACAAAGGAAGTGCAACAATTGTCTGGTTTTGTTGCCGATGTAAAATTTGGAAGAACGATCCCAAATCCTGATAGAGACTATGAATTGAAATGCGCACTAATGGATGTGGAAGAAATAAACAAGCACGTTACATTAATAAGTGCAGAAGATGCAAATGCTTACATGGCACGTGATCCAAATATGAAAGACGAAACTGAAGAAAACAAACTCAACTGGTGTTGTAATTGGACCACTGAAAGAAACGATTTCTTGACTTATCTACAAGCATTATTGCCTCCTCTAATTAACAAGTTGAAAGATATGCCTGCAGACCCAGAAGAAAAACAGAGATTGACTGATATGACCGAAGATGCAACATTTTTGAAATACCGAGATCTCCACAGCCTCCATCCAAAGATCGAATTTTATGTGGGCCTATTGCAGGAGGTAATGCAAGGCAACACAGGGTACATGGATCGTCTGTTTCAGAGTGGCTTGACTGAGGCAGATTATGCTGGATTGTTTTTCTTCGAAGAAATTACTTGTCTACAGACATTCACCAATGCTTATCCTAACTTTCATCCAGAAGACTTGAAGAAACTTATATTCACGAAGACTGAATTGGTTGCGTCAATGGGTCCACTAAAGTATTACTCACTATTAGTTCCCCTCCGAAATGATGCTGGTTTTCAAGAATTCAAACAGACCCAGCATCAACATCTGCACCTATCTTACTTTCAGTACTTACTTACAAACAGTCCATTTGAACTAGTTCCTTCTGAAAAGTATCCAAATCTGAAAAAGTTCTTAGAGTGCCTTGTGTGCTTCCAGGTATCACTAATGTTGAAAGAAGAAGTTGACAAGTTTTCCGTGCTAAAACTAACAGAAGCAGTGAAGGCAAAGCACAATTTTTGCCAAATGGAACCAGACGAGCAAAATAACTTCATAACTCAGTGGAATACTGAGTACAATTACCTGACAACGCGCTTACAGAGACATTCTGCAATTTTGGATGAACAGCTAATAGCCTTTCCGATTTACCAACAGGTAGAATTGTTCCATGACATTGCCCAGAATCACGAGGCGTTCAAAAATTACTTACCTCAAGTAAACCATCACAGGAGTTGGCTTCGATTGAAGGATTCCATCGATAACTTTACGAACACATTTGACAGTTTCTTCTCATTGAAAGACCAGACTTATTTCTCCAATGTGATGTACCTAAAGCAGGCCAATACGTCTATTGCTATATTGGAAGGTAATCGGCAACCAAGTAGCTATATTATGAAAGCACACAAGTTTGACGAAATGTCCCCTGCCCAGCAGGAAAGTTATCTTCAGGCATACAAACAAAGTTTAGTACCATACATACAGGAATTGAAGGATATAAGGAATAATTTGAAAACTTTCATTGACGAAAATCACATGGATGCTGATGAGTTCAAAAGAAAGTTGCCAAAGTTGAAGAAGAATAAAGGTGATGAACATGATGTACACCCAACTATGATCAGATTGAAACAAATTTCAGTTGATGCTTTGCACTTAAGTTCTAATTGGAAGTATAGCCCCTTTGATGAAAAGGACATGTTGATACTCAGCCATTACTTTAACTACTTGGAGTGTAAGGACGTTCTTCAACTTTTGAAACCCCAAACCGTAATAGCAGAAACATTGACTACTTTTGGAAACCAAACTTTTGATGCAGACGAAAAGATCTGGCTGACAAACATGGCAAAGGAACACGTGAAAGACGTCAGAAACAACATACGAAAAATGAAATGTCACTTCAAAGCAAAGTACGAAATTGTTTCACTAGGAATGGGGAGCAGATGTGTCAGGGGAGAGAAGGATTGGAAGCCACTCATAAAGGCATTTATGCAAGATCCGGTGTGCAGGCAATTTCACAAAGAAAACGAGTTAACAGTCAATTTACTTGCGGAAAGGAGCCGGTCTTACAAGCACTTCACCAAGTACAACTACGACATTGTGACAGGAAGTGAGCAATTCCTTCAAATTAAAAGGATTTTGGACACATCACCGAACATAAACATCAAAGAGCTAGAAGTGTTGAAAAACAGTCTTAAGGGGCGTCATGAAACCTACAATACCAAAGTACAGCAACTGTCACCACTGTTGACCAGTCCTCATTTCTACAAGTACTACTTGGAAGACGCAACTACAAAGAAGATATGTGAATTATCATCAGGCGCCAAAGACAGCTTCCTCCGTCGGGTGGTGACAACATTTGTTGAAGATTCAACCTACGAGGCGTACTTGCATATGATAACTTCCTACATGTTGGCCAACGCACACAAAAGGTACGAAATCTAGAAACAATTACAATTTTGTGATATGAAAAAGGAGTGTCATCATTTTTGACTCTTTCCGATATTATAATACTAACAGTATTAGTTATTGTGTAACAGTAAAGTGCAACGTAGAGGCATGTGGTTACTTTCACTTTAAATTTAAGTTAATGTAAAAACTGTTAAGTTTTTTGCAACGTGTAACGTGGCAGATGTAACCCGATTAGTCTTATAACGCAATAGATACGTTTACATGAATACGTATAATACTAAAAAGACTATCAACCTAACCTTACCTAACCTAACCTAACCTTACCAACGTGAGCCCCTAACCAAATTTATAAGAAAACTACATGATATAAATGGTTAGGATAGGTATCAAACACAGACATAAAAAAGTAAGTTTGAGGCGTTTGTTGTGAAACAGTAGAAAAATGCCCTCTAAATTGATATAAGTGAACCAATAATGAATACAAATTACTTTTTGTTCATGTTTCAGGTACCTGGATGAAATGCAACGTAGTCAAAAAAACACCAACATATCAAAACACTGGTCACCCATGACAAAGGCCCTATATCGAGTGCAGAAAAAAGAACTTGATGACCACCGAGCTGTTGCAAATGCAATAGCGGATGTCATGTCATTTTACAACATTTACGGCAAGGAGTGCGAAGAAATTGTGAACAGCCCAGAAAAAATGGCAGATTTGGAAAGTAAATGGAACCAGTTACAGCAGGACTTTATGGGCAATAAAATTAATGCTTATCTACAGTGCATTTCACTTTCCCTTTGGTCACTTCACGTTGACTTTGACAATGCACGTGACATGATTGCCTCTGTCAGGCTCCAAAGCGCGAAACCCGCAACAACCTTGCATAACTCTTTATCAGCGGAAGACCAGCACGCAATAGCAGAGTGTTACAACTTCATGATCCTACTGCACCTGTTTAAAGATATCTCTACCAAGGTTGATGAGCTACCCAAACTAGTTTCACTTATGACCCCCTTGGAAGACTCGTTCTTCAGGGTTCACCAAGATGCGCGTTTAAGTTCTCTCGCAGAATCTTTCTTCTCCGTCGTCTTCAGCAGCTCTGCAGACATAAGGAAGGCCCATTTTGATACTGTGATGCCAGAAGTGAAACAAATTTTGAAAGATAAGAAGATGTACCTTAGGGAGCTGGAGTTATTCTTCAGACCCATAGGTTCCTCTAGCAGTGTTGAGGTACGAGGACTAACCGAATATGTAGCGCTTAAACGTTTAGAAAAAATTGAAGAAATAACCCGTCAACCAAACCGCAATCCATCAAAGTATGAATTAAAGAAAGCTTTTGGTGACAGAGTTGTTACTGACACCGAGAAACAAGAATGGGAGAAAAGATGGCGAAAGGAGCGTGAAAGTTGCGCAACGATAGCCAAACATGCCTGTTCCCAAGCAAAAAGAGCTTGGGATACAGAACGTCTTCGCGCACACCGTGAACGAGCATCTTTAACCTTTCGGGATTTTTTAGTTCCTCTACTTTATGCAGAGCCAAGTCCACTAGTCAATGTGGAAAAAGTCTTCACCCACAGCACTGTCAAAGAGAAGGAAGTCGAAGAAAACATAACCAATTCCAAGATAAATCTGTGCTTTTTTGTTCCCCCCGCTGAGAATGAGGGACATCATGATCAAAGTCATCTTGCCGAAGACCTCCACCACCTGGAATTTGACCCATCGCTGATGTTGAAGAAGGATGAGCTAGTTTTGCTTGATGCTGCCACTCAGGAAGTGTATGTGGAAAGCCACAGGATCAGTGAGGAGCTAAATAATATGGGGAAAAAAGGTGGTGATAGATCTTCGCTGCTTAAGAAATTGAAAGAAAACAAAAAACTTCTTCGCGAAGCTACCACCAAAGAAAAAATCGAAGAATATTATTTAAGCAAACCTACAGTTGTGGAATATACAGCTGCAAAGGAGGCAATGAGATACACATTGGCAGCAAAATATCTGCAACAATGTGACCAGGAATTGCATCGTAGAATAAGTACCACTGCAGGCCTTTGGTCACTTACTGAGGCTGAAATGTTGGAAGAAAACGATGACATTTATACAGAAATTAAACGCTTAGACGTTATAATGTCACAAACGGAATCATGGTACTTGGCAGTCACTGAAAACAAGTACGCAAAAGTGAAGTGTGCACGTTTCATACTGGGCCTTAACAACACCGCACAGAAAGACGACGAAGAAATAGAAGAGGAAGAAGAAGAATCTGGAGATGAAGACAAAGACAGCATGTTGACAATAGACCCACAATTGTTAGTAGATCCACCTGTACTACATAGGCAAAACAAAACATTGATTTATGAGCCAAAGACTCGGCTTCCCCCGCAACCATTTCACTTCAAGCGTTAGTAGGCAAAACCCGAAGCATTACAATATAATATGTCACTATATCTGAACCTATTACAAAAGCAATGTTACCAAAGATGTTGTGATTATAAATACTTGTCAATGTTGACATACATGATCCTTTAATAACTCGTAATTGAAATAAATGACTTCTATAAATATAAAACAGACTATTTGTTTTGTTCTGATGTTAGGTAAATAATTGATAAATATTTATCAGTAACAGAAAAAAAATAGACATTATTTGATGAAACATAGATACAAGACATTAATGATTCACAAGATCTGTTATAAGTTGTATGTGAAGAAAATAAGTAATGATAAAATAAATAAAAAAAAATATATTTGTATGAAGTTCACATCTTATTGGAGTTAGTGATACACATAATTGCACCATTGCAACAAGTATAAAGATGATAAAAATTAACAAGCCTAAAGATAGTAATTATGTAATAAGTACTATGTCACTGAGGTCAATTAACTGCAGAAAATTCTATTTCCTCACATCATATACGTTTTTGGTGAGTGTTTGTTTGGTTAAACCCATAATAAAGAAAAACCAAAGGCTATATTTTTAAATAATTCCATTACAAAATTTGAGATACGACTTTAATGGTGAAACATGAAATCGTCTAATTGCTAATTGTAGAAATAGTGCTATTGCAAATATTGAAATGGTATTATCAAAATATTTTAAACATTGAAATACACTGAAGTTAAAAATAGTAAATAATCTGAATTTTTTTATCACAATCCAAATGGTGAAGCAAGTTAGATAACAAATTTAATTTGTTGCTAAAACTTGAATTGTTTACATCTGAATGTCCAAAGCAATTTAGTTACGAACAAGAACAAGAACAAATATGAAAGGCAGAGTATTTATTGTAACAATGTAAAAATACCAAATAGTCATCCCAAAAGCATTATGAAATTAATAAAATCTTCGCAATTGAAACTCAATAATATGATAAGACAAAGAAATATGGAAGTTTATCCAACACAATTATTTGTTTTATCCCAATTATTCGGTAAGTTACTT
>Ga0073921_1000025_pt1 | contig 11025 bp, 10 predicted proteins | sample GWRWT3_30Apr14_FD_70954 | JGI IMG/M metagenome (GOLD analysis project Ga0073921, IMG submission 70954) | Sand microcosm microbial communities from a hyporheic zone in Columbia River, Washington, USA - GW-RW T3_30-Apr-14 | ecosystem: Engineered > Artificial ecosystem > Sand microcosm >...
TGCCAACCATTCTGAACTTTTCTGGTTTCCTAAGTTTTTACTTGGTAGTTAAACCGTATAAAATCGAGGACTTCGATGGTGTTAAAGGACCAACCTATGACAGGACCAATTTCACGCTAGAAAATGCGTTTTATACAGCGATTGTCACAGTGGTATTCGATGTCTGCGTGATGTTCTTTGGGTTTTTTAAGACTCGAAGAGAGTTTTTACCAGTAGTTAGTGATAGCTAGTCAATTTTATTTGTTTAAAGCGTGGTTTGAGTTAAGAGAACCGGTAAAGAAAGGTCTTTATTATAAAAAAATTCTTAAATAATTTAACGACTAAAATGGATTTCAAATTAAGACCTTGTAGCTCTGCGGAGTCCTTTAAAGAAAAGTACTCGAGAAGCACTGTGTTTGACGCTACTATTGAGCAGGCACTTATTTGTTCTTCCGGGTCAAGAAAGGCAAGGGAGATTTTAAATATCAGGAGAGAGCGTATTGGACTCAGGTCTTCATCCACTTTCGAGTCTTCAGTCTTTGGAGAGAGTATTAGAGTCAGGCCAAGGGTCAATTATTACAAACCAAGGGATAGTATTTCTCTGGATCATCACGGTAACAGCCCTTCTGAGTTTTATAGGAAGTCCATTGTCAGTGATTTCCAGCCAAATTTCCAGCCCAAATACAAATACGAGTCTACTTGGGCAGTTGACCCACAGACTTTTACTAAACAAACAGAATCTGAAGCCAAAAAAGACCTGTGGATTAAGCCAATAATAAAAAAAAACCCTGCTTTGCTTAACAAAAGCCCTTTAGTAACTTACAAAACTTGTGAAAATCGAGCAAAGTCCCCACAAGTCTTTCAAAGTTCACAAAAAAGTGAATGCTCTCAAGGCATCTTCTGCAAGAGTACAAGGCCTAGTTCAAAATTCACTTCGCGATCAAATACTCCGAAGCCAAGACTTATGTCACAAGCCATATTGTATACAGAACAGAATCGAATCAACACTGAAGAATCTTTATATTCTACCAACGCATTACAAACTGAACCGGATTTCTCAAAAAGAAGCATATTGATGAATATTAACAACAGGGTAGAACAAAACTGTAGAAAAAAAGCGGTTAAAGAGCCTTTGAAGAGTGGAGAAAGTGTGTTTGAATGTAAACCGTGGGATTTTTCAAAGGAGATATTTAGAACCAAAGAAGATGTAAAAGAGAGGAATAATTATGATCAGGTAGTCAAGGCTTGGAGAACTAACAGGGTGTTGGCTATTTTTTCACAAGATGATAAAGTACCGAATTATATGAGGAAAACTATTAGCTCTATTTGTAAGAGTAAAAAAGTTGAGTAGTTATGGCTTAGGTTAGTTTATTCGAACTTGTCAAGTACACGTTTTTGTTCTCTTAAAAAATTCTGGATTTCGATTGTTTCTGTGATTTTTATATTCCTCACACTTTTTTCATAAAAGTTTTTAAGTGATAGCCACTCCATCGTGTCTTCAAATATTATCTCGATTTTCCCCGTATCCTGCAAGAACACCACAAAGACTTTGGGATTCGGGTTCTCTGCCAAAGTAACTTGGCCCAGATTTTTTAGCGCATCTATTCTATATGAATCCTCGCTCTCTTCACACTTCCTCAGTAAAATAAAAAAATTTTCATCCCTGACTAAAACTTTCGTTGATAGTCCTTTCTTATCTTTACTTTTCACAAGGATTTTTGGCTTATCAACAAAGCACCTGTCAAAAATCTTGTAAACTTTGTCAACATCTATGTCGCACATTGGGTTAAAGTTGACTGGGTACTCATTTTCTATTTCCATTCCTTGTAATAATCCAAAAAAATTCCTGTAAAGCCAAAAATATCTCATTTCATTGATAAACTTTTCGGTTTCTGCTAAATGTCTTCGGTTTTCTAATGGAGCATTTACTTCGTCTATTGAAGGACAGATTAAGTTCAATGGAACCGAAAATTTTTCTTCCCATTTGATAGCTTTTATATATTCCCATTGAGTTTTCATTAATTTTGAATAATCTTTTGGAGCTTTGGGGTTAGCTGAGCTGGAGATTAGTGTTTCTGATAGCTTGATCGTTGCATTTTTTAAAATTTGTGTGAGAAGCGAGTAACTTAGTTGGTTATCCTTCATCAGCATCTTTTTCAAGCACCTAATAGCTAAAAGACAAGTAAAAAACCTCAGTTCATGGTCATTTGTTAAATTCTCTCCAATCAGCTCCACCCAATTAATATACTTTTCAGTCTGTAGTCCAGGCAATAACCCTAATTCCTTTAAAATCACTTCTTGCCCACCGGAACTCAAACTAACCAATATAATATTAAGTCCCAAGGCCACCAAATTGTCATCTCCACACTTAATAAACTGCTGCAAATTAATGAATATAGGATTAGGCTCTAACCCACCACTCTCTCTTACTAATTCTTCTGAACACACCGACTGCTTCATACACTCTAAATAGCTACCCGGTAACTCACAAGAAAACAATGTGCATATCAGGAATTTTTGTAGGTCCGGATGCTTTACTTGAGATATAATCTGTGAGATCACGTACAAAGATATAGGAATTGGAACATGATGAGGCAATAACTGAGTAGTTGTAAAGCTCCCGTAAAGAACTGGAAATATCAAAAGCCTTTTTATATTTAGCAATACTCCCAAATCGAACTCGGCATTATGTTCCTCAAAAATATCATTTATGTAGTACAAAGTGTCCATCAAATCATAGACTAATTCTTCCAGTTGGCCGATACTCCCTTTCACCTTTTTCCCGATGATTGCGACAGAATCCCTAACTGAGTTAACTAAATTGTACATAAACCCACTTTCCACAACAAATCTATTCACGTATTCACTTTTCACTACCTATTCCTTACACTTAAGTACATTTAAAACAACAGCCCTAGCCGCTGTCTTAACAAGATTTTCTTTGTAATTGAAAAACATCATAGCTGAAGTGAATAAAGTGAAGTTCTTACTAGTCACCAAATGAAGCAACTGCATTTTGTTTAGGTTGAAAGCAAGTCCTTTAAGCATTGACGTATAGTTCTCAATAATCTCATCGTCACTGAAATCAAAAGGCTGTGAAATGAGTTCAGAGAAGAACTGGCTGCTGATTAAGTAGTTTTTACAGGATTCTTCAGTCAAATTGTGAATGAGTAAAGTGGAACAACGGAGTAATTGAATGATAACTTGTCTGTTCGAGGTAGAACATAAGATAAAGGTAAGGGTCTCAGCTATTCTTGAGTCTATAAAGATCCTAATTTTATTGTACTCAAAGAGGCCTGCGTGGTTTTGCTCGCTCCAAATGAGGGCTTCGGTCATTGAGATTAAAGAAGAAATCATTTTGGGCTCGGCTGTGGTTGGCAGGTCCATATTGAATTCAATTGCTTTAAGCAGGTCACTAAGTTGAGCTTACAGGAAAGAAGACTGCGTGTATTTTAAGGTTAGGTCCCCTATTTTTACCATTTTCCGGGCTTGTGTATTATATGATTAGCGATATTTGGCTTCGGGCTGCACAGCGAGGGGATGTAAATCGGATAAAGATCATGAAAAAAGGACTTTGTATGCTGGATGTTAACTGTGTTACATGCTTGGGACAGTCTGGACTTATGTTGGCTATTGCAGGTAAACATAAAGGTGTTATTAAGTATCTGATTAAATTGAACTGCGATTTAAATGTTTGTGATTCAAAGGGAGAAAACGCTCTGAGTCTCGCTTTGAGAACAGAAAACTTTATTTTATCTGAGTACCTTTATAATAAAGGATGCAGAGTTAGTCAAAATTGTTGTAAGGAAATTAGAGATATGGAAATTGAGTTCATTAAAAGAATAAACAATTGGAAAACAGCGAAATATGTTATTTACACATACCTTAAGCAAAAAATCAACCTTAATTGACAAATAATTATTCTCAGTTTCTTGAAGTAGTGTTAAAAAAATGGAAATTCTTCGAAGAAGATTGCTAATTAAATTTATACAAATTTATTATATTAGCATCTTATTTAGCATCAAATTTCAGCTGCATCCTCATAGTTTATAATACAGGATTCATACAATAATCCCAAGAATCAAGTTTTTAATTATCTTGCTTCAGGGTGCATGGTTATTTGTTAAGATTATAAAAAATCTAAAAAACCTTGCAAATAACTAAACCAATAAAAAAGACTCACTAAGCACTGCATATCACTATTGTGAGTTGATAGATTCAAAGACTGAGTTTTTTTAACATTTTTTTTTTAAATTATCAATTATATACACTATTAAGCACTATTCTCTATTATTTCATCAATGGCCCAAAATATTTAGACGCTCTCATCGTTTCCATCACACTAAAAGAAAACTTTTCCCCAACTTCCTTAACGCTTCTTAATTCTTCTCTCAAGCCCGCGGCCACCGCATCAAATTTACTCTTGGTCACCTGAAATTCATCCTCCAAGACCTTAAGCATATTCGCCTTTTGTACATTATCAGCTGAAATTATTCTACTCTGTTCTTTCAACTTTAAAGTTTCTATTTTTTTCGTTTCAATAATACTTTTCAGCGCATTCACCTTAGATTCCGAATTAATCTTTTCCAATTCCCTCCATTTTGCATCTTTTTCTAATTTTTCATCAAGGCTTGCTAGTTCATATTTCTGATCATAGCATTTCCTCTCCAATACAAGTATTTCATACTTAAGTGATTCGATATTCTTATTAAGCTCCTTTAACTTATTATACTCAAGCATGCAGTTTTCTGTTATAAAAGCAGTTTGCTTTACTTTACTCCGAACCATTTCAATTTTATCAATTTGGTCATTCAATAAATGCGACCTGGACTTTTCTTCTTTAACACAGTTTTTCATATTCTCCAACTCCTCTCTCTTCGATTCAAGAGTCATTAAAACTTCTTCACCGTTTCCCACAATTTTACCCCTAAGCACTTTTTCCAAATTCTGAGCCTCACAATAACTATTACCTAACGTAAGTATATTATTCTGCAATCCTTCATTTTCAATACAAATTAATTTTAACATCTCCTCAATCTTATTTTTTTGCTCCAATACCGACTTTTTTTCTTTTTCCAATTCTTCAATTTGCTGCGTCTTATTCGAAAATTCTTCCTTATTATCTTCTAAAAAGCCTCTTAACGCAGAAACTTCATGCTCCAACTTCCCCTTCTGTTCTTTAATTGAGTTAAATATCTCGGATTTTTGTTTGTTTTTTATATAATTTTCATTGTTGTTCATTTTTACCGAGAGCTCTTCATTGATGAATTTTATGTAGTTTATCATGGCTGATAGGTAATATCGAGTCCTCTTAGAGTCCGGTTTAAGAATATCTAATAGTTTAAATGGGTCGTCCTTACACCCGATTTTTGTGAACAAGTTGGCAAGGATCTTAAAAAGCCGAATAGTTGGAACACTTACCTCGTGGCAGTCAGGGAATCGGCGCGTTTTCTTTTCTGTTTCAGAGAGATGGAAAAAGTCAAATGAGAGGTCTGTGTAAATGAATTGCAGTAAGCGAATGTAAACTACTTTCAGTGTCTCTGGCTTTGGCCTAATCAGATCATCTTCTGTAAGGAAGTTCAAGTTGTAGATATTCCTCAGATGGGCTTGGATTTCGCCGATAGAAAGTAAAGGAAAGGACCTTTTAATCATTGCATCTAAGTGTATCAACCCATATTTATTTTGGATATAAAACAAATTTACACTATTTCCTAACTTTCTTCAGGACAGCCGGCTTTAAATTTGTTCTTGATACCTCTATAGCCCTAGTTGCTGTATTCATTGCAGCTGCAATTCTCTTGTTTATTATAGGATTACCACCTAATCCAGGCTTTCCAGTAACCCTTCCGTGCTCCCCAATTTCCTTTCCTTGTTCTTCTACATTCACTTCTTGGTCATAAGCATAGTCCAAATTAATTTTCGGTGTAAAGACCCTTTGAATCCTTTCATACAACAGCTGGTTATTGGCTAATATCTTATTGACCCTACTCCCTTCTTCTTCTTGTTCATATAACTCATCATCCTTCGTAATTTTTCCAATATACTCAGCTGCGTACTCCTTGATCTCCCTTTCAGCTGTTTGCCTTACATTAAAATCAAGTCTATCCAACTGTTCGTTCTGAGTTTTCATGTCTTCCTCTAACTTTAAAGTCTCCTCTTCAATGACCCTTAGTTTCTCCTCAACAATTTTCCTGAAAAAATCTGCAGTTTCCACTTTTTCCTCAATTTTTTCAGGTTTAAACTCCACTTTTTTCTCACTTTTTCCTTGTTTTCCCACACTTTGAGGCCTAGGTTTGACCGTAAACTGCTGAACCGGGTTAGACAATGAAATCTCCTCAATAGTTAAAAATTTATTACTGGCTTCAGGGTATTTTAAGTAGGAATCTGCTGTTTTAGGAGCATTTGGGGCTGGTTCCAAATCAGAAACCTGTAAAAAGTGCATAGTAGGCTCAGTAAGTATTTCCTTTTCTAGCTGTATTTGTAGTTCTTCTTGAAAGTCTGCTTGACAGGCCGAAGAAGATGTGGGCCGGGTAGGTTTAGCGTAAGAAATTGATGATTTAATAGAATTCCCTGAAGTCTTCGGTAGTGTTTGAGGGTTAAGTAATCTTGGGTTGCTCAGATTCACAACTTTCAAAGACCCTGAAACAGGAGCAGAATTAGGTAAATCGTACGCAGGCATACGAAAAGTGGGAAATAATGGCTTGAACATATTATAAACACTAAGCTAGACCTATAATAATCTATTTCTTATTAAATTTGAAGATGTTCGATGATCTCTTCAAAACTTTGAAACGGAGGGCAGGTTGTGCAGCTGCCTTGGTAATAGTTGGTACAGCTTGGACACTCCTGTTTAAATTCCTGACCGTTCAATTCGATCTCAGGCTGTGATGAATCAAAATCCATTGAATGTTCTTTAATCGCATGAGCCACCAACTCTGCCTGCGTCCCTTCAAATTTACACTCACGCCTTGAGTTGCACTTGAAAGCCGTCAGTTCACAACTAAAAGAATGCTGTTTAATACTCTCGCATTTAAGTACTCTACTACACTTGCATTTAAAGTCTATATCCTTAAGGAACTGATTGAAAAAAGGCTCTTTTGTCAACACAACAGGTGTTTTTCCACAGTTATAACAGTGATTCATAACTTTTCTACAGTTTTCACAGGACAGTGTAGTACAACACTCAGTCGTATAAGCCTCTGTGGGTAATTCTCTACAGAACCTACAAATAACCTTATCATAAAGTTCATGTCTCATGTCCTTATTCAGAAAATAAGTCTCCTTCTTAGCAAACAGCGAATTCCTCAGCCAATTCTCTAGTTCTTTATAAGTGTAATTAACTGTGGCTATCGTTATCTTGCATTCGCCTCTTTTATTTATAAGGTGTTCAATACCCTTTATCAATACATGCACTGCCTTCTCTATAGGCTTGTATGAGTCCTTTGAATTGTCCATTATGCCTATCAGGATTTCGGATGAGGTTGAGATACTTGATGTTAGTTCTGGAGCTAGGGTGTTAAATAGTTGCTTTGAGTCACTGAACTTGATATCCAATGGGTTAAGAACGATTTTTGTCAGTTTGTTGCACTGGTAGCATTTAAAGATAGAGTCTGAGTGAATTAGAGGAAAAGCTGAAAGCTGAGTTTGGAGAACTGAATCGCCTGGGAAGTAGAAGGAAATGGGGAAAGAGGTTGCTTGGGATGTGGCTGATTGGGAAGGAATCCCTGGGGGATATGCGGAGACGATGTCAATTGTTATGTTCTCTGAAAATTTTGACCTAGACATTATAGATAATTTTATTTAATGTATGTAAAATAAACACTTAGTGTATTTAGGGTCCACCAAACCAATATTCAACCAATTTTGATTAAAATAAATGCTAGAACCCTTTACTAACTACCAGAATGACCCATACCTATCAGAGCCCTCAGAAGAGGCCAAGAACCGTAATTCAATCATAAGTACCAACTCAAAAAATGATTTTTACGAACTCAATCTGTACACAAAAATCGAAGCCCTTGTTGTAAATTTAAAATCTGACTTGCAAATATCTTTATTTCGTCAAAAAGAATTAGAAAACATTCTTAAATTCCAAAGCAGCTTCGAACAAAAACTAGAACTGATACAAAAAAAGATAGATGGCATTAGTTCAGATAATTGCAAACATTATGAAAATATTGAAAAAAAGTTTGCACCATTTGAGCTGCGACTAAAAGCTATAGAACAGAAACTTGAAAAGGGATTAGAAATGACTGGAAATTGTGATCAAAGTGAACTATCAGAGAAACAGAGAATTTTGATGCAAAAAGAAATGATGAAAGTTGAAAATAAGGAAATGAGTAGGGTGATTAAAAGGGTAAATGAAAAGCTTGAGACTGTTTCAGCTGCCAGGGATAAGTTTATGAAGTTATTCTATGTTGCGACAAAGAAAAATACTGAGTATGATCAAAGAATTAAGGAAATACTAATTGAAAAAGAGGAAGAAGGGAAAAAGGTACAGGAACTTATACAAGAAAATCGACAATTTGAAGAATTAATCAATGAGCAGGATAAAGAAATCATGGGTTTAAAGGAAATGAACGAAAGTCTTAAGGAAACCAGAGGAAGGTCGCTTGATCATGGAAAAATCAGGAATTTTTCTGGGTTTTTAAGGAAAAGCAATGAACAGGTGAATGAAATTAAAAGCAAACTCGAGACTTTGTGTTTTAAAATTGTTGAAAAAGTTGAAAGCCTCGAAAATCGCAGTTCGGAAGAGGGAGAAAAGATGATATTTGATGAGATGGGGAAAGACAAGAGTATTGAGAACTTCGAGTTAATGAGGTACTTGAAAAATTATAGCGAAGTTATCCAGAACCAAATTGATGAACTTGAAGGTCTTGAGAAAGAACTGGATCAGCCTGAAAATTTCGATGATTTGCTGAGAAGGTTCAATGAACGGCATTTATCTGACGACAGGTTGATGACTGAAATCTTAACAATATCTTCAGATGAGGATTCGAACTAATGCCTCTTTTTTATTAATATAGTTATTATACTAAGGTAAAATTAAACACTATGCAAATTAAGATTTGAACTGATATAATCTTTATTAATGGATAAAAGGTCAAGAGATTTAAAAAACTCAATTTCAGAGTTTTCATTCAAACAATTCCCAGCCTCACTTTCAGCTCAAAGACCTTTAGCAAGTATAAAAAACATGAAAGCATTCCCAAGGTATAACCCTTCATTTAACCCTAACAACAATTCACTAAAATATTTGAAACTGGCTCCAATTAGCTTACTTTCAAATTCTGCTTCTTCTCCTATTATAAAAAGCCCAATGCCAACTGTGTGCCCTCCAGAAAGCCCTTGTCTTCAAGTGGAGCCCTCAATAAAGAGAAGAGTATCAAGATGTGGTTTTCATTCACAAAAAGGACAAACAAATGGATTTCCAAAAGACCAAAACCAAGACAACATCTTAATCATCCCAAAAGTCAACAACATTCCTTATCAATTCCTTTTTGGAGTATTCGATGGGCACGGTTCATTTGGGCATAGTGTATCAACAATCATAAAGAACCGAATTAAATCCACAACTTCAAGTCTAAAACCTTCAACTTCAATAAAAGATCTAAAAGACTTCTTGAACTATTCAATTAATGTCACTAGCCAGACTGTGCTAGCAAGCCCAATTAACACAAAGGATTCAGGAAGTACTTTATGCCTGTTAGCTATCTCTGGAAATATTTTGGCTTGTGCCAATATTGGCGATAGTAGATGCATTCTGGTATCAACAAAAGAATGCGAAGACAGTCCTAAAGATCCAACAGATCTTTGTCAACAAAATTCAAAATGGGAAATCGTTCAGATGAGTAAAGATCATAAACCGAGTGATAAGGAAGAAGCCGAGAGAGTCATAAAATGTGGAGGGATCATCGACAAAAATCCTTTTGATAATAATGAAGCGGAAGGTGTTTTAAGGGTCTGGAGTAAAAATTCGAAGGTGCCTGGACTGGCTATGACTAGATCTATTGGGGATACGTGGTTGAAGAAGTTGGGAGTTACAAGTGAGCCTGAGATTTTAACGAAGGAGTTAACTGCTAAAGATAAATATATCATCTTAGCTTCAGATGGCCTATGGGATGTGATCTCAGAGCAAGACTGTGCTGAAATAGTTTACCACACTATCTCAGAAGGAAACCATGCAAAAATAGCATCCCAAGCCCTAGTAGAAGAAGCCTCAAATAGGTGGAAATCCAAAGGTAACAACATAGATGACATTTCTGTCATCGTTGTTTTACTTAACAATAAGCATAACTAAGCCAATTCCACAACCCAAACCTCAAAACACCTAACTAACCTCGCCAATATTTTCCGAAAACAAGGCTAGTCTGTTGAAAATAAATGGGAAATAACAAAAGCCTATCTGGCCTCGGATTAGAATTCGAATCAGGTCAAAACAAATGCTTTTGCTGTGGGGCGCACCTAACCCACATCAGCTCCGCCTGCATTTTTCATAAACTTTGTGAAGAATGCGAAAAAAGGAGTTGCATTTCTGGGTTTACTACCTGCTGCCTAGCACCCATCAGTTCCAAAATCCACGTTAAACTTAAGTCAATTTACAATATTTGCTTTAAATGCAATATCCCACTTGAAAGCCAATCTTGCTTACTGTGCAAGTGCAAACTTTGCTTGGAGTGTTTAGGAACCGTGTACTTTAACCGCAAAAAGAAATGCGACGATTGCTGTGAGAATTTCGACAGAACGAAACTCATTATTTGCTCTGTGTGTTCTAAGGTCAATGGGAGGAAATATTCTATTCATCATTCATGTGATGAGTCCATTTGTGTACAGTGTATAAAGCAGGGGTATGGCACTTTATTACCTGATGATGAAGCTTTTTGTTTTAATTGTCCTAAATGCTTTAATGAGTTCGAAAAAACTGAGCTTATTCAAATTTATGGACTTGAGAAAATTAATCAGCTTTTTACGCTCAGGTAAAGGTGATTTTGTTAAATAAGGTAAATTGTTTTGTAAATTAATTTTTTTCTTTATTAAAAGATTACG
>Ga0073921_1000027_pt1 | contig 11001 bp, 9 predicted proteins | sample GWRWT3_30Apr14_FD_70954 | JGI IMG/M metagenome (GOLD analysis project Ga0073921, IMG submission 70954) | Sand microcosm microbial communities from a hyporheic zone in Columbia River, Washington, USA - GW-RW T3_30-Apr-14 | ecosystem: Engineered > Artificial ecosystem > Sand microcosm >...
CTGCGACAACTTAAGGCGTCTGCATATTGTTTCATTCGCTCCAGTTTAGCCAGTTGCACTTCGGCATTTAAGCCTTCGGAGGCAAATTTCTGCAATTGAATCACATCGCCATAACTCTCAAACAATACTGTTTCTGATGGCAAACCATCTCGACCGGCACGACCAATTTCCTGGTAATAACCTTCGATATTTTTCGGCAAATTATAATGAATTACCCAGCGCACATTTGATTTGTCAATTCCCATTCCAAAAGCAATGGTTGCACAAACCACTTTACAATCATCGTTGATAAATTCGTCTTGTGTTTTAGATCGAATTTTAGTGTCTAAACCAGCATGATAGGCTTTGGCACTGATACCAATTTTTTGTAGTTTATCTGCAAGTTCTTCTGTTGTTTTTCTGCTTAAGCAGTAAATAATTCCAGATTCATTTGGTTTTTCTTGAATGAAATCTATAATTTGTTTGACTCTGTCTAAAGCGGGACGCACTTCTAAACTTAAATTTTTTCGATCAAAAGAAGCTACAAATAATCTAGGGTTTTTTAAATTTAATTGTTCGCTAATGTCTTTGCGTGTAGCTTTATCGGCTGTGGCAGTTAAAGCTAAAATTGGAGTGGAAGGGAAGCGGTTTTTTAGATATCCTAAATTTGTATACGCTGGACGAAAATCGTGTCCCCAAGACGAAATACAATGCGCTTCATCAATTGCAATTAGGCTTATGCTTAAACTGTTGAAGATAGAATCCAGAAAAGATAAACTTTCGGGAGCAATGTAAACTAACTTAATTGTGTTGGATTTTAAACGTTCCAAATAAAACTGTCGTTCCTCTTCGGTTTGGCTGCTGTTGATGTAACAGGCTTCAATTCCATTGGCTTTTAGACCATCGACTTGATCTTTCATCAAAGCAATTAGCGGGGAAATTACGATTGTAATTCCAGTAAAAATTAGAGCAGGCAATTGAAAGCAAATTGATTTTCCACCACCCGTTGGCATTATTGCTAATGTATCCTGACCGGAAAGAATACAATTTATAATGTCTTCTTGATTGGGTCTGAATTTTTCAAAACCAAAGTTCTCTTTCAGTTTGGCGTGTAAAATTTCATGGGTCATTGTGGCGTGTATTTAGAGGTCTAAAGTAATAAAAAAAGGAACTCGTGTTGAGTTCCTTTATAAATGTATTTTTAAAAATGGGATTAATTAATCCTCATCTTCTTCGTCATCATCTTCATCAGAAAAGTCTTTTTCGTCTGAATCGTCATCGTCGTCATCATCTCCTGAATCAGAATCTGGTTTATCGATAGCATCTTCATCATCTTCATCATCAATATCGTCATCTAAATCTAAACCTTTGATTGGTTCAACAACATCGTCTATGATTATTTCATCATCTTCATCATAATTTTCAATTCTATCAGCAAGTTTAGTGCTCACTTTTACTAAATAAATAGTGTCCTCAGTTCGTACTTCAACTGCTTCAACTAATTCATTTTTAGCGTTTCTAAAACTAATAATGTTTGAATCATCATAACCATCTGGAAATTTATCCACCAATAGGTTTAAAATTTCATTGGTAAGTTTTGCGTAATCAACAATTACTCTTTTCATAAAAATATTCTATAAGTCTAATAAATAAGCGAAAATTAAAGGTGCTACAATGGTAGCATCGGACTCAATAATAAACTTTGGAGTTTTAATGTCTAATTTACCCCAAGTAATTTTTTCATTTGGCACCGCTCCAGAATACGAACCATAACTGGTCGTTGAATCTGAAATCTGACAGAAATAACTCCAAAACGGAATGTCATGCATTTCCATATCTTGGTATAACATTGGTACAACACATATTGGAAAATCTCCAGCAATACCACCACCAATTTGAAAGAAACCTACGCCGTTTTTACTGTTTTTTGGATACCAGTCTGACAAGAAAACCATATATTCGATACCGGATTTCATTGTAGAAGCTTTTAAATCTCCTTTAATTACATACGATGCAAATATATTTCCCATGGTACTGTCTTCCCAACCCGGTACAATAATAGGCAAATTTTTCTCAGCAGCTGCATACATCCAACTGTCTTTTAAGTCAATTTCGTAATATTCTTCAAGAACACCAGAAAGTAACATTTTGTACATAAATTCATGCGGAAAATATCTTTCGCCTTTATCATCAGCATCTTTCCAGATTTTGTAGATATGCTTTTGCAAACGGCGGAATGCTTCATGCTCAGGAATACAAGTATCTGTAACACGATTTAAACCTCTTTCTAGTAAATCCCATTCATCTTGAGGAGTCAAATCACGATAATTTGGCACTCTTTCGTAATGAGAATGAGCTACTAAATTCATGATGTCTTCTTCAAGATTTGCACCAGTACAAGAAATAATATGCACTTTGTCTTGACGGATTATCTCGGAAAAAATCTTTCCAATCTCTGCCGTACTCATAGCGCCAGCCATGCTCACCATCATTTTTGCACCGTTGGCTAATTGTTGTTCGTAGGCCTTAGCTGCGTCAACTAAAGATGCAGAATTAAAATGCAAATAATGCTTTTCAATAAACTGACTGATTGGTCCTTTGCTCATTTTTTTAAATTTAAATACTTAAAAATCAATATGTTAAAAATGCTATTTCAAATTTAACGAATTTTTAAATTGACTAATTGAATTATTGTGAATTTATTTTTTCTTATCATACCCTAATATTTTCAGAACGTCTTCAGAGGTTTGTTGCTCTGAGAATACCTCAGTTGCCAAAAATCCGTTTTCGTCTCTGTCAATCAATATGTGTTTAGGCTGTGGAATCAAACAGTGATGTAAACCGCCATAACCTCCAATTGTTTCCTGATAGGCTCCAGTATTAAAGAATCCAATATATAATGGTTTTTCTTTATTGTATTTTGGTAAATAGATGGCATTCATGTTTTGTTCTGAGTTGTAATAATCATCACTGTCACAAGTCATTCCTCCCAATAATACCCTTTCGTATGTATCATTCCAGCGATTGACTGCCAGCATGATAAAACGTTTGTTGATTGCCCAAGTATCTGGTAAAGTAGTGATGAAAGATGAATCAATCATGTTCCACTTTTCTCTGTCATTTTGTTGTTTTTGATACAAAATCTGGTAAATAGCTCCACCACTTTCACCTACGGTATACGAACCAAATTCAGTAAAAATATTTGGAACATCTACTTCGGCTTCGTCACAAGCTATTTTAATCTGATTGATGATTTCGTCAATCATATATTGATAGTCGTACTCAAATGCCAATGAGTTTTTTATTGGAAAACCACCACCAATATTTAATCCGTCAAGAGTAGGACATTCTTTTTTTAATGCTACGTAAACCTTGATACATTTTACTAATTCATTCCAATAATAAGCATTGTCATTGATCCCGGTATTGATAAAAAAGTGCAACATTTTCAGTTCCAATTTCTTATTTTCTTTGATTTCCTTTTTGTAAAACGGAACAATGTTTTTATATCCAATTCCTAATCTTGATGTATAAAATTCAAATTTAGGCTCTTCTTCTGCAGCAATTCTAATTCCTATCTTAAACTTGTTTTTAATCTGACCTTGAAGTAAATCAAGTTCTTCATAATTATCAATGATTGGAATTGTATTTTTATGACCAGTATTAATAAGTCGCGCTATGTTCTCGATATATTGGTCTCTTTTAAAACCATTACAAATTATATACGTGCTTTTATTTATTTTACCGTTTGCTAATAAATTCTCAACAATATTAATGTCGAAAGCAGACGATGTTTCAATGTGGATGTTGTTTTTGAAAGCCTCATTCATAATATATTCAAAATGAGAGCTTTTGGTACAATAGCAATAGTAATATTTTGCCTCATACTTATTTTTTTCCATTGATTTACGAAACCAGCTTTTGGCTTTGTTAATGTTGTTGGAAATTTGAGGTAAATAAGTAAATTTTAATGGCGTACCATATTTCTCTACCAGTTTCATCAAATCAATATTGTGAAACTGAAGATTGTCTTTGTTTAAAGTAAATTCTTCTTGTGGAAAGTAATAGGTTTGATTGATTAAATCAGAATATTTTGTATTCATTGTATTTTAGAATTATAGATTAAAATAGTGTGTATAACTTAATCTAAAATTCAAACTCTGATATTTGCATAAACAATCTGAAGCTTCTCGTTTTCTGCTTTCATGTATTGAAAAATATCAAAACTGAAGTTTCCTTTAATAGAATAAAACCGTTTCAATATTCTTAAAAAAGAGATATTGTTTCGGGTTTTATTAGAACTATAATTTGGCTTGTTTTGACTTTTTTTCATTGATGCAAATGTAAAAAATATTATATACGCAATGCAATCCTTTTCATAAAAAATAATTAAGATTTATAATCTTGAAATGCTTCAAGAATTAATTCATTTTCAACAGATTGATTGATTTTTATTTTTCCGATACCTTCTATTAAAGCAAACTGTATGTTTCCATACTCGTTTTTTTTGTCGTGTATGAGTAATTCCATGATAGGTTCGATGTCATTTTCATCAAAAATAATGTCGTCATATATAGACTTTATACTTGATTTTATCTGAAAATACTCTTCTTGACTGATGAGTTTTTTATGTAATGAAATGTAGCTTTCCAATATCATCCCAACGGCAATAGCTTCTCCGTGCAATAAAGTGATTTTATTTTCATTTTCCAGAAAATAACTTTCAATGGCATGACCTAAAGTATGACCAAAATTCAATGATTTTCGAATGTTTTTCTCAGTAGGATCTTGCATTACAATTTCATTTTTTATTTCGACAGAACGGTAAATTAATGCATCAAAATCAGCAAAATCTATAGATTTTAAATCTAAAAATTGTTCCCAATATTCCTTATCATATATCAAACCATGTTTTAGCATTTCGGCAAGACCGGAACGCATTTCATTTTGCGGAACTGTTTCAAGATATTGGGTATCGATAAGCACCATTATTGGAACATTAATAACACCAATTTGGTTTTTTAAATTCCCTAAATCAACACCGTTTTTCCCACCAACAGAAGCATCAACCATCGATAGTAGCGTAGTAGGAATGTGAATAAAATCAACTCCACGTTTGAATGTTGAAGCTACAAATCCGCCTAAATCAGTAACAACACCGCCACCCAGATTAATTACAAGACTTTTTCTGTCAGCACCAAGTTCCGTTAATACATTCCAAATTTGGACGCAAGTCTCAATATTTTTATTCTCTTCACCGGCATCAAATTCAATGATTTCAATAGTAAGATCGGTTTCTAAAAAAGGGAGAAATTTTGGTATGCAAAATTCATTCGTCTTACTGTCTACAATAATAAAAAGTTTTGAATACTTATTTTCTGTCAAATGAAGGTTTAAGGCTTCATATCCTTTTTCGTTGAAATGAATCGGATAACTGTTGGCTTGAATTGATTGCATCTGTATTGATTAATTGAAACCGCAAAATAAGGCAATTTTTGCTAAATAATATTCAAAACTCTGTCTATATTTGTACAAAAATTTAACAAATAATGGAAAAAATATTCAATAATACGCAAGTTGCCTTTTCATTAAAAAGTGATACGGAGCTTGATAGAGCTTATTTTCTTTTCAAAATGATTGATAATCAACCACTAGTTCGAATAGGAACTGCGGTTACAAATTTTGCCCTAAAAGCGAATCTTCCTGTGGAAGGTTTGATACGTGCTACGGTTTTTGACCATTTTTGTGGCGGAGTAAATGAAGTGGACTGTCTTTCGGTAGTTGATAAAATGTACACTAAAGGAGTTTCATCTGTTTTGGATTATTCTGTAGAAGGAAAAGAGGAAGAAAATCAGTTTGATGCGGCACTTGAAATGACTTTAAAAACCATTGAATTTGCCAAAGAACGTCAAGCAATTCCTTTTGCAGTTTTTAAACCAACCGGTTTCGGTCGTTTTGAATTGTATGAGAAATTGGGCGAAAAACAAACGTTAACTCCTGAAGAGCAAGCGGAATGGAATAGAGTAGTGGCCCGTTTTGATTTGGTTTGTAAAGATGCTCATGCAAAAAATGTTGCCTTACTTATTGATGGTGAAGAAAGTTGGATGCAAGATGCGGCGGATGATTTAGTGACCGAAATGATGCGCAAATACAATAAAGAAAAAGCCATTGTTTTCAACACGTTGCAAATGTATCGCTGGGATCGTTTGGATTACCTGAAAAAATTACACGAGCAAGCCAAAAAAGAGGGATTCTTCATTGGAATGAAATTAGTTCGTGGTGCTTACATGGAAAAAGAAATTGCACGTGCAGAAGAAAAAGGATATCCATCGCCAATATGCGCTTCAAAAGAAGCTACCGATGAAAATTACGACGCTGCAGTTCGCTATATGATTGAGCACTTAGATATGATGTCAATTTTTGCAGGAACTCACAATGAGTTAAGTACGTATACTCTAATGGAATTGATGCAGCAAAAAGAGATTAAAACAAACGATGATAGAATTTGGTTTGGTCAATTGTATGGAATGAGTGATAATATCAGCTACAATTTAGCCGCTCATGGCTATAATGTTGCTAAATACCTGCCTTTTGGTCCTGTAAAAGATGTGATGCCGTACTTGATTCGTCGTGCTGAAGAAAATACTTCGGTAGCGGGACAAACCAGTCGAGAATTGACATTAATTAAAACAGAACGTAACAGAAGAAAAGGGAAGTAAATCCATTTTATTAATAACGAATCAAGTTAAAAAGACTTTGATTTGTAATTTATAACATAATAAAACCAATGAAGAAAATTATTTACTTCTTATTTTTTCTTTCAATCTTGTCCTTTTCTTCATTAAAGAGGAATAACGATTATACCCATTCATTTTCAGGGACTATTTTCACTAATAAAACGGGTCAATTTAATATTATCGGTCCAAAAATTTATGATGATTTAGGGAAAGATATTGGTGTAGGATATAAATCAACAAGCAAGGTTGAATTAACACATTATATTTATCCTTCGGGTAATGAATCTTTAAAATCTCAATTTAATGGTTATAGAAACTCGTTGTTGTCCGAAAAATCGAATATTAAATGTCTAACAACAAAAGAAATCACAACTTCAAAAATGAATGGCATGTTTTCTAAATTTTCATTAATTGAAAATTTCTATGGGAGTGATAAAAAGGTTAATTCGTATTTGTATTTGTACAAATGCAAAGGTTGGTTTATAATGATTCGTATCACTTGCGATACTACAAACATTAAATTAAAAGAAAAAGATATTGAGGGTTATCTAAATAAGATGCAATTCCCTAAAAAAGAATACAGATAGCAAAAATCAATAATTTAAAGTTGTAAATAGAAGAATTAATCAAACAAAAAAACTCCATTAGTCCTTTGATTAATGGAGTTTTTTATTGGAATTAAAATTTAAGAATTGCTAAATTGTAAATTGCTTAAATTTTTATAGATACCATTTTCTAAAGCTATTAATTCTTGATGCGTTCCTTGTTCTGTAATTTTTCCTTTATCCAAGACCAAAATTTGATCGGCACTTCGAATTGTTGAAAGACGGTGCGCAATTATGATACTGGTTCTTCCTTCCATCAAAATTTCCAATGCTTCTTGAACTAGTTTTTCACTTTCACTGTCTAATGATGATGTAGCTTCATCCAGAATCAAAATACTTGGGTTTTTCAATAAAGCTCTCGCAATTGCAATACGTTGCCTTTGTCCTCCGGAAAGTTTAATTCCTCTTTCTCCCACAATAGTTTCAAATTTTTCAGGAAAACTTTCGATAAAATTATAGGCATTTGCTTGTTTTGCAGCTGTAAGAATTTCTTCTTCGGTTGCATTTGGTTTACCATACGCAATATTTTCTCTAATAGTTCCTCCAAATAGAATTACATCTTGCGGCACAATACTCATGTTTCCGCGAAGGTTTTCTAAATCAAAATCATAAATATTTTTTCCGTCAACTAATATTTCTCCTTCATCAATATTATAAAAACGTAATAATAGGGAAGCAATAGTCGATTTTCCAGTTCCACTTGGACCAACAATAGCAATTTTTTGACCAAAATTAGCAGTAAAACTGACGTCTTTCAATACTTTAATTTCTTTTCTCGAATGGTAACTGAACGCTACATTGTTGAACGTAACATTACCTTTTATTTTCTGGGTTTCAGCAGCCTCTTGAACTGAATTGATTTTTTCAGGAGTTTCATCCAATAATTCAAAAACTCTTTCCGTGGCACCAATCGCTTTTTGGATTTGAGCATAAAGTTCTGCGATTCCTCCAAAAGAAGCTCCTACAAATGTAGAATACAATACGAAAGAAATTAATTGTCCCACGCTCATTTCGCCGCTGATACTCAATCGAACACCAAACCAAACTACGGCTACAATAGCTCCAAAAAGACAAAAAATAATGAATGAAGCAAAGTATCCACGATATTTTCCACCTTTGATAGCTAATTTCACAACTTCTTTAATTTTACCATTATAGCGGGCAATTTCGTACCACTCATTGGCGAAAGCCTTAACAATACTGATTCCTTGCATGGTTTCTTCAACAATTACCTGGCTTTCGGCAACTTGATCTTGTACTTTTTTAGAATATTTCCTGATAAATCGTCCAAAAATAACAGCAGCAACAGCCACAAGCGGAACTACTGATAACATCAACAATGTCAATTTGATGCTTTCATTTGCCAATAAAAGAACACCTCCGATGATTAGAATAAATTGTCTTAAGAATTCGGCAATTGTAGACGTTAAAGTGTCTTGTATTTGTGTTATATCAGAACTGATTCTACTGTTTAATTCTCCAACACGCTTTTGCGAGAAGAAAGACATGGGTAGTTTTACCAAATTACTGTAAAGCGACAATCTAAGATTAGCTAAGGTGTTTTCAGTAAAATTGACAAATAAATACAATCTGAAAAACGAAAATATAGATTGAAGAAATAAGATTATTATTAAACCTCCCGCAATCATGTTTGCCTGATCGTTATCCTTATTTTTCACACAATCGATAAGCATCCCCATCAATTTTGGAAAAGCTAAAGCAGTAGCACCGGTAAATAATAAAAAAATTAAACCTACATAAAATTTCCAACGATGATTTCCAGCATATTGAAATATTAGAATTGCTTTATTGAGAGAACTTGCAGTTATTTTTGATTTTGGTAAATCATTTTCTTTGAACCTTGCCATTATGTATTGTTTATGTCACAAATGTAAGACTATAACGAATGAATACAAAAAAATAGTAGTGTTTCATGCGAAACATAAAGTACTATGATAGAGCGTAAAAGCAAATAGGCTCAATATTTTATTCATTTTTTTTACAGTTTTGCTTGCAGATACGATTTCTAGCTGTATATTTGCACTCGCAATAAGGAAATGAAAATGACTGCATTGTTTAGGGCGATTAGCTCAGCTGGTTCAGAGCACCTCGTTTACACCGAGGGGGTCGGGGGTTCGAACCCCTCATCGCCCACAAGAAACTCCATTAGAAATAATGGAGTTTTTTTTATGTCTAATAGTTTATGGAACACATTACCTACATCCTTTTTAGTGGAATTAAAAATAGATATTATATTGGTTTCACTTCTAATTTAGAAGAACGCATTATTCGACACAATCAAAAAAGCAAAGGTTTTACCGGCAACGTAAATGATTGGAAAGTTGTTTATATCGAAAAACACGAAACAAAAGAATTAGCTCAACAAAGAGAATTACAAATCAAATCTTGGAAAAGCAGGATTAAAATTCAGGAACTAATTTCAAAAAAATATTAGTTTAGCTGCTTCAGAGCATTCCGATTCTATCGGAAGTGGTCGGGGGTTCGAACCCCTCATCGCCCACAAAAAACTCCATTAGAAATAATGGAGTTTTTTTTATGTCTAATATTTTCCCTCCTGTAATAGGATCAAGTTCAAAAGTTGGAGGTCATACAAAAAGATTAGATAACCTCAACAAAAAAAATAGCAATACACAAAAAACTCCATTATTTCTAATGGAGTTTTTTATGTTTATTTCTTCAGATTACCAACCCTGCGTCAATCCGCTCTTAACGACTTCTTCGTATTTTTCTTTATCGAAACTATATAAATTTGGAGCTTTGTGCGCTACATTACTCTTCTTCTCGTCCAACTTTGTTAAGATTCCGATTGCCATTATCTTTCGCAGAAAATTTCTACGGTCGAGTTTTCGGCCCAATATGGTTTCATATAATTTTTGTAATTCCGGAATAGTAAATTTTTCGGGAAGTAAATTATATCCAACCGGCATCAAATTCAACTCCATGCGAAGAGTTTCTAATGCTGTATCCAGAATTTGTCTGTGATCCAAAATCAATTCCGGTACCGCATTATGGTCAATCCACTCCACAATTTCATTTTTGCCTTCAGGCTGCGGAACCGTTTGTAAAAAATCGACTAAGGCATAATACCCAACCGTTACAAAACGACTAGCATACCATTTTCCTTCGTCTAAAGGGATTCCGTAAAAATCCAGAACAGCATTACTAACATCAACACTACACCTTCTAGCTGCTCCGAAGGTAGAAAACTGCCTCAAAAAAATTCCTTTCAATCCTGTTCTGCCATGTAACACAGTTACAGCAGCCTCATCAATATCTTCATTTACAGGTACAAAACCGCCAGGCAAAGCCCATTTATCGCTATACTTTGTTTTTATCAATAACACTTTGAGTTGATTGTCATGAAATCCGAAAATCACACAATCTATTGATAAACCCGGCTGATATTCTTCCTTGTTATCTAAAATGGTTTTTAACATGTGATTTATTCTAGTAATTAATATACCCTTTGAAAGACGCAATTTAGTTTATTTTTTTTAAGAAAATAAAAGTGCGCCCAATTTTGAAAACTCGTTATTCTTGCTTTTTGGTTTAAACCAAAAAAATATTTCGGCAAAGAAACAAATCCAATCAACAAGAAAACATATTTACATAAAAAAATAGTAAAAAAAAATCATTTACAAAAAAAATTGTGAAATTTT
>Ga0073921_1000028_pt1 | contig 10898 bp, 13 predicted proteins | sample GWRWT3_30Apr14_FD_70954 | JGI IMG/M metagenome (GOLD analysis project Ga0073921, IMG submission 70954) | Sand microcosm microbial communities from a hyporheic zone in Columbia River, Washington, USA - GW-RW T3_30-Apr-14 | ecosystem: Engineered > Artificial ecosystem > Sand microcosm >...
AAAAACACCAAAGAACTTGAATCCTAATGCGAAAGAGTTCGTTAGCAGCACTAATTTAAGTCTAATAGTTAAAAATTGAATTTGACATCTGCCAAACTTGTAATATGTTGTCTTCAGCTACTGAGGCTAAGGTCAAATTCTCATTTGGATTCCAGGCTACGTCTGATACAATACTGGTATGTCCGCCATGGATAAAGACTAGCTCTGGAGGACCGTCTTCTGCTTCTTCTACAGAGATCGATTTGCCTAACAGGGAAATGTCCCAAATCATCACTCTCCTGTCCCAACTTGCTGAAGCTAATAAAGTCCCACCCGATGGCTCCCATTTGACAGAACTAATAGCTTCCCTGTGGCTTGTCAGTGTAGCTAGTTTACTTGAAAAATTCCTGATGTCCCAAATACCAATTGTCTTGTCTTTACCACCCGTGGCTAGAAGCTCAGAATGACTTGGGCAAAAATCCGCTGTAACCAGCTCTCGTGACGAGGCTTCTACTGATAAGGTCGGAAGCTCTTGTCTCAAGTCCCAAAGCATGATTTTTTTATCCCTTCCAACGCTGGCTAAAATTCCATTTTCATTCCAACTTACCTCTTCTACTCCTGACTCATGAGCTGAATAGCTCGTAAACGGCACACTGTTGTTCGCAGCCACATCATAAACGTTCAGAACTCCATCCAAAGCTCCAGAAGCCAGGAACCCGTCTCTGTGCACTGCCCAGCTCAACGCTTTTCCTTCCTTACTATGCCCAGCCAAGCTCAGATTTGGGGTCATTGAGGACTTGTTCGTGTACTTTTTCATATCGTACACGTAGACCACGCCGTTCGGGCTTTTGGTAGCAATGAAATTGTCCTGCTTAGGCATAATTCTAGCTTTAAGTACCTCTCTATCATGGTTTACTCGTGCTGATACCTCAATTCTATTGTCGGTTTTTGAGAGCAAACCCATGCCACCCACGTCTTTGGTGTTGTCCAAGTATATTTTCCCACTTATCAAAGACTCCTCCATGGGCACTTTCACCTTACCCTGAAGCAGAAGGTCCTGTTCTGACCCCCCTGTGTTAGTTCCCAATACAAGGGTCTGGATCGAGAAGTCTGAGTTCGGCGAGCATTCACGTCCTGGACACCATTCAATCGTCTGTGAAGGCCACTCAAGTACATGAGTAACCACAGTATCATACAGAAAAGGACAATGCTTCTTCCATATTTTGTATTCTTCCAAAACGACCTGCTCATCTGTGTCTTCCACCTCATCTTCCCTTAGCATATAGTTCATTTATGAGCAAAAAAGAACTGGTCTTAAGACTTATGGGCTTAGAAGGTCTGGATAGAGAAGAAGGTGAGTGGAAAAAGCCTCCGGAGAAGATAAAAAACACTTTTCTGATCCAAGAAGCCGCCAAAGTTATAGCCAAGAAAAAAATCGATATCCAAGCTTTCTCAGAAGAAAAGTAAGAAAAACGTAGTGCAAGGCTTGTGTTACAAATCGAAAAACTTACAGTGACCTGTGACAAGAACTCAGCGAAAAATAAAACGCTGCAGAAGCGGAAACAGGACTTGTCGGATAAGTACCAGGCGCTGCATGAGGAGAACATGAAAATTATTGAGACTAAAGAACAGGATTTAGGGAAGATCGAGGGGAAAAACCAGGAAATCGTGCAGGAGATTGAGAATATTACTGCGAAAAAGGAGAAGGAGGTGATGGAGGCGGAGAGAAGGATTGAGAAGTTGATGAGGATTTCAGAGGCTACTAAGATTGCGATTCGTGAGCAGAAGGAGCAGAAGTTGAAGTACCAGAGATCGGTTTTTACTTTGCAGCATTTGGTGGCTGAGTACCAGAATATGAAATCGGTGACTGAGGATCAGGAGAAGAGACTGGGAATTTTGGTGGGATTGTTGGAAGCGTCCAAGGAGCACTTGTCGAAAAGTATTGAACAGAAGTCGATGTTGTTAAATCAGACCAGTGACGCGGCTGAAAAAATGTGTGTGTTGTGTGAGGAAACTTTGAAGGAAGAGCAGGAGTTTTATAATGAAAGGGAATTTGATAAGATGCATACACCGCCGTTTATTAATGTTAAAAGAAGGCCTAGATAATGTAGGTTTAAACGGTGTTTAAAGTATATGATGTTTGGTTTATGCTTGCTGCAAATGAAATAGAGGTAATGTGGGTATTTGGATATGGAGAGGGTTATTATATGTGTCTTTTTTATTGGTTTTTATTTTTTCATGTTTATTTGATAGGATAAGTATTTAATTGGTGATAAGAAAGTATTGGATTGCTGTTTGGAGTTTGGAATAGGGCTGGATTTGGGGGTTTTTAATGTTGAGAAGAAGACTTATAGGAGAAAGTCAGATATCGACTCGAGACTGAAGTTGTAGGAGAAGGAAGCTATGGGCTGAAGACCACTTTTTAAGATCTGAAGTCTGATACGCTATCTTCAGTTAATTAATCATATAATGGAACCCTCTTATTCCCTATCACAAATCCTATCAACACCTCAAAGCGAGAATGAAGTTTTTTCAATTCGCTGGAGTCCAGACGACAGCCACATTGCCTCAGGATGTTCAGACGGCACAGTCAAATTGTACTCAGCCCAGTACGGTACCATAATCCGCTCAATGAACTGCAGACTCACGGCCGAAACCTACCCAGTAACAAGCATTCGTTGGCGACCAGACAAAGGTATAGGCAAGACCAAAAACGTTTTGCTAGCCACAACATGTGATGGCGGGGTATTACACTGGCACGCATCCTCAGGAAAAATTCTCCATTCTCTCAAAATCCCTGATAACCAAGCCCTGAGCTCTGATTACAACACTGAAGGCACTTATTTCGCTATTGGGTGCAAAGACCGTTCACTCAAAGTTTACGACGAAGGCACAAAGGAAAAAATTGCTGACTTGACTGGAGGTGATCATCAACACCTTGGACACGACAACCGCATAATGTCAGTTAAGTTCATCGACCACAATTACATTTTAAGTGGCGGGTGGGATAATAATGTTCTGATCTGGGACATGCGCAATACCCAAGTTATCAGGACTTTTTATGGTCCTAGGGTGTACGGTGATAGCTTGGATGTAAAGGGAGATACGATTTTGGCTGGGAGCTATAATATTGAGGAGCAAGTTCAGCTTTGGATGATGTCTGAAGGCAGGTGCTTCTTTTCTTCGAATTTGTCTTTGGGTGAAAAATCTTGCATGGCTTATACAGCTCAGTTCAGTAAAAGCGATAATGGTCGGGTCTTTGCGGTTGGAGGGATCGGTTCAACACAAGTCTACTTATTTGATACAGAGAATAAATCAATAGCAGCTTCAATCTCAAACATTGCCAAGCCAGTCTTCTCAGTCGACTTCGCTAATTTCTCTGAGAACTTAGCAGTGGGTTCAGGTGACGGTAGTGTCCGAGTATACAGATACCGAGAAGGCGTTGAACCAACAGAACAAACAGACTTAGAAGATTAACTTAACTATCCTCTTTTAGCATATGTAATAAAGAACTGGCAAGTAGGCGATACCTTAAAGCCATTCAAGCCAGCAAGAGCCCCTGAAGCATCCTTAGCTTCAAAAAATTCAACAAAGGCCACCCCTTTTTCTGGTATAAGCCTAACTTCTTTGAACCCTAAATAAAGACTGAAAATATTTTCAAGGAACCCTTCAGTGACTGAAGATTCAAGTCGTTCTAAAAATAAAACATTGTTCGAGTTATAGTGACCGTTCATGTTGTCCAGGTCCACTCGTCTTTTGAGAGAATTTTTCAGTTTGAGTCTGTTGAAGAAATCTTCTCGCTTTTGTGAAGAGTAATTCTCTTGACGATTGATAAAAACTCCATCTCGTTTAGCAATTGTATCGGATTTGTTTGAGGAGTACGAGATTCTCTGAGTAGGTGTTACCATAGACTTGCCGTAGAAGTAGTAGGATTGAAGCAGGCGTTGAGCGTTTTCAGCTTCTGATTTACTGTCGTAGACTATGAATGCTTGGCCTCGCATTCTGTACTGTTCACGGATATGGACTTCTAAAACTTTGCCGTAATGAGAAAAAAGCTGTAAAAGGAACTGCTTCATGTCTATTCGATTTATTACCTGAAGGCTTGATTTTTTCATTCAGGTTCTGTATGTAGAGAGTCTCGTTTCCATCTTCAATGTCCATTTTTTACAAATATTCCAAATTAAAGATTATTCCTCTCTATCTAAAATAAATTAAGTCAATTCAACCAATCTTGAAATTCAGTTGGTTATGCGATGAATTGCAATTGCAGCCTGAACTACCTGTACAAGCACCTTCATTATCAGAAAGATCCAGAAAACTATCAACAAGATCTTCTTCGTCAAATAAATTATTTTTAACCTCACTAACTTTTTCTCCAGGTTTTGCGGCTTGTTTGAATATTTTCCCATAAAACCTGTTTTTTATACTACTTGGAAGTCTTCCAGGCAAGTATCCAGAAATCAGTTTCCACTTCCCTCCAAATTTTTTGTGCATGTTTTCTAAAATTAAGTCTTCTTCCTTTGACCAGGACGTTTTCTTTGTATTGGGATCAATTCTTTGCCTCCAACGCTGTTCAACATCCGCAGAAGTTCTTTGAGGGAACTCGACAGCAATTTTTTTCCAGTCGTAATTAAATTCTTTTGAGAATTTTGAAAGTTTTTCATCGTCTTCTAAGGTCCAGTATTTGTAATTTCGCAGTTTTTCAGGCTTGTGAGAGGATTCTAGATGTTCTTGAAGGTCTTTTTGGGGTATAAGGCCATTAAGGAAATCCGGGGTGGAGTTGTTATCAGAAAGTAGTTTCATTTATATTATAAAAAGGATTCATCCATTATTTTTTGAATTATATGAAGAATGTAAACTGGATACAGATGAGAAATGGACTTGATATTGAGGTATAAGGATGGATTTTATTGGTAACTAAGAGGTCTTTAGCTTTTCTTTGCTATTAAAATATTGAATTTTCATTATAGGCTTTCACGAAGCACAGGGACTGTTCCTTGAGGAAATTAATAAAGCAAAGGCTTGGATTATAGCTGATTAAAGATCAAATTATATTGAGTTGGTTTACTTTAATACCTGAACAACAATTACCATCGTACATGTCTTTTTAATTATCTATCAGCATATTTTATTTGATGCTGGGCGGTAATGATTAATAAGTAGTATCCAATGCAATAAATTAATCTATTTACCCTCAATTTCATCTATGACTTCGTAGTCTTCTAATTCCCTGCTATCACTTAAGTCCCATTCAACCTCATCTTTTTCCCTTAATTCTCCTTCAGACACAGCCTCTTGAGCCAAACCAAATTCGCTTCCCATACCAAACTCAGAAAATCTGCTGTTTCTAAGCAACTGTTCCCACTTTCCCTTTTTAATATACAGAGCGATATACGCCTGAGACTTAAAAACCTGCTCAAATGTCCTCCTTTTAACTCTCTTATCATCCAAAAGCCACCAGTCTCCATAATGGTTTATATAACACCTGTAATGCCCCCTAAAAGCTAGTCCTGAGTGCTCAATTACACCCATCAATACGTAGTCTTCTTCTACACCTCCTTGTTTTACCTTCCCGAACTCCAAATTTTTGCTTAAGTAAACCGAGTTTGACACTTTGTTGCCCCACATGCTATATTTGAACCTTTTCAAACTTATAATAAGGTATTCAGGAAAGTCTTTCATTGTAATCGTCGTTGAATGATCAGTCAAGTTGTTGCAAGTATTACAAAATTTTTCAGTTTTCTGAGTTTCTAAAAATTTTTGGACACAATAGTATATGTTAAGATGCGCTTTTGTTGATATTGGGTGCATTAGTAGGTTCCAAAAGCTGTAGCCACAGGTTGATATGATTTTTATCTCTTCTTGATCTAGCAATGAATCGTAGTAGTTGTTCATGTTAGCATCTGTTGGGATTGGGAGTAAAAGTTGTTGGAAGTAGTCCATGCTTGTTGAATTGGTTTGGCATGAGGTGCACTCGTATTGGTATTCATACGATCCTTGGAAAAGTTTTTGTAAAGATGGGTAAGAAGAGTCATGTTTAGCAAGCTGAGAGTCAAGTTTGTCAATAAGTATTGTTAAAAATTCTTGTGAATCTTGCTGAGTGTAAGGTAAAAAATCACTAAAGTTCTTGAAGACAGAATTAATAAAATTCCTTGGAACAATTCGTTTATTTGAAGATCCCCAGATCTCGCTTATAATTTTAGAGAACTCAGAAAGAATCCTAGGTAAAAATTACTCTAAGTCTGGTTCAATCTTATCAATATTGCAAAATATATCCCTGATAGGGTCCAAGTGGCTCAGAAGCTGTATAATTGAATTTATGTAGCAGGTATTTTTAAGATTTTGTATTTCCTTTAAGCCTTTCTCCATATATTATAATGTATTGATTTCATTATATATTAGCACTCCGTTTTACCTTTAAAATCAGAGTCTCTGCTTATTTTATTTATGGATAATCTAAAGGCCTAGGGCTATTTCTCAAGATCTCTTAAAATGGGCTAACTAAAGTTCGTATTTGTTTACGTTAAAACAAAGGCCTCCTTTATTTAAGTTTTTAGCCTTAGTAACAGCCTCATTTAAGGAAGTTCGTATAAAGATGCATATAAATTATTTTAACTAACTCTTCCGTTTAATAAGATACACTTTCATGAATAATTTTATCTCTTATTTGCTTCTTCTAGGCAAAATTTCATTTTAGTATTCTATTAAATCATAAGAACATAAAACTTCTAATTCAGTCAAAAAAATCTAATAAATTTATGTTATCCTCATTTTAATAAACAAATCAAAACTAATATACCCATTAAATTTCAGGAAAAATTAGAATCAACAGCCACAAATCACTATGAACTACCTAATTATTACCAATACTTTAAAATATAACAACCTATCTCTTCAATCCTCAACCCAAGAACACTGACCTTATCGAAAATGGTTTTTAAGATACCACAAGCTGCATTAATTACTGATCAAGCACTTAAATACCACTTCAAGCTTCAAATTTACTTAAACTAGCTTAAACTAATCATAAATATCAGATATTTTTCATTCATTTACTTAATTCCTCAAACCCAGCAATAAGCTAAACCCTAGTAAACACAAAGTTCTTATTATAATGTTCTTCTTTTTATTATGTTCCATCACTTCAGCTGCAACAATTTCTGGTGAAGTGCTAGGACCTAAACACCCAGCAGAAAAAAAGAACTGGTTACCAAACCAAGTAAAGCTAGTCCTATCAGGCCAGCAAACAACATACCTAGACCAAAGCAACTCTTTCTCATTCCACAATGTCCCAGACGGAGTCTACCTCTTAGAAATCCAAGACCACATCTTTTCATACAAGCCGATTTTTGCAAAGGTATCCGGAGAACAAGTCACGTTCAAAGACTCAGCCAGTTATTCCACCGAAAAAATTGCTTACCCACTCAGGATTTACAGCGAAAAAAAAATCGTGTATTTCGAAGAGCGTGAAGGATTTTCAGTTATGTCTATTCTATACAACCCAATGATCCTTGTTTTCGTTCTCATGAGCCTCTTAGCTTTTTGTATGCCCAAGAACAGCATGTCCCAAGAGCAAATGAAAGAAATGCAGGAAATGACAAAGCAATACAACTCCAATTCATGGATGTCCTCCTTTTTGACACCACCAAGCTTTGAATAGTAATTAGTTAGACATATCTTAAAGAAATCAATTACATACTCGTGTTTACTTAAGGAAATATGCATGAGCTACTTAAACCTTAGGCTTCCATTACTATATCATTTGGATTAATGCAATTTGCTCGGCTAGTTCTTCTGAATACATTAAAGAAAGAGCTTAGGTACGAGCAGTCAATTTCTAAGGCTCCAGCGTATCTCTCAGAGTTCATTCGTAAACACAACTTACTTGAACAAACGACAAAAAACTCGCAGTATATAAAGGTATATAAGCAGGTCTTGACTTATAAAGTGCAAATTGAGTTCCCGTTCCGACCTCCGGTTCCTATTAGAAGTGAAAGGAAGTATGCGGATGAGGAGTCAGATGATGAAGAATCTGATGTAGATGACCCGATAAGCTCGATGTTTAAACAGGATGTGTCAAAGTTTTTTTTGAGCATTCAAACAGGCCAAGATCAGTTTGTGCATTTTGAGTGCTTTACTTATGAGTCAGCTATTTGGTTCCAGAATATTGTTTGCACTGAAAAATTGCCTGAGTATGTTGCTTCGCTTTTTAGGAATACTGAAGTCCAGGTCAACTATAATATACTCAATGAAAACTTGCAACAGTGTTTGGTGCATTGGGTTAAGGCTTTGGAGATTTCGGAAGAATTCGGCAAGTTTATTGAGTTAAGGTCGTTATTTAAAGAAAAAGAACTTTATTTGGCATGGCTTCAGAATATAACTAGAGTGATTGAAGGCGAAAAAGAGTAAGTAGTATAAAAATAGGTTCATTATAATGACTTCTAAATTGATCTCATCCTGCTTTGTTTTTGGGAACTTTCAAGGACTCAAGTTAAAGTTTATTAAACCTAAACTGGTTATGAGTAATATAAAGGATGTATCTGTTGGGATTCACCATATGACCTTGCTAGGTAACGCTGGGGAGGTATTTACTTTGGGGTCTGATTACTATTACAAACACCTAACCCATGAGTATTCACTGAACCCTGTCAGTGTACAGCTGCCTAAAATGGTTAAGGTTCAGTCTGGCGAAATGTTTACTGCTAGCTTGACTGAGTCAGGCCAAGTTTACACTTGGGGTTCAAATGGCGAGCATTCTATTTGGAGCCGTCTGGGTGGAAGAAGACATTGCCTTGGCAGGAAGAAGCCTGATAAGTTGGTCCAGCCCTTGCCAATCGAGTTTCAAGAAGAAATCCTTGATATTAAATGCGGAAGATTTCATTGCCTTGCACTTGGAGTTAATAACCTTTATAGCTGGGGACTAAATGATTATGGGCAATTAGGCAATACTGACTTATTTGGATATAACGAAACACCTAAACCCGTCTCATTTTTTAATAAACTCAATGAAAAAGTCGTGAAAATTGATGCGGCAGAGTACTCAAGTGCCGCATTAACAGCATCAGGAAAAGTCTATACGTGGGGAAACAATGAGAAGTTCAATTTGTCACTGAACAATCATAAGAAAATGGTTGCGGAGCCTACTTTAGTATCTTTAAGCCTTGTTAAGCCGATTAAAGATATATGTATTGGGTCAAATACAATAATGTTGATTGATGAAAATAATGAGATTTTTGCGGGTGGGATGAGCTTTTGGTCAGAGTGCAAGGATTTTGTTCTACCTGTTAGCAGCCCGCCAACCGAAATTGCTTGTGGTACTGATTATTTTGCAGTTTTAGTAGCCGATGGAACCTTGGTTCATTATGGAGGACCTTTTAACCCAAAAACTATTCACATTGAAATGCCAGAAAACGTGGAAATTATGCTAAACGGTTTTGTGCCAGGAAATATCTGTAAACTAGATGGGAAATACGAATTAGTAGCTGCGATTTCAAATGTTCCAGAAGATAAACTCCCTGATATTAAGTAAATTGGCGGATTTAACTTCCTAAAATCTAAGTTAGTTAAGAATAAGGTAAAATGATACGCATATTAGGATGATGTACAATAAGTATTCAAAAAATGAAGTACTGTTTAACTTCTTTTGTGTATAAGTGTACAGAATAGCCAAATTATCGCTGCCCAATACAGTTTTTTCTCTTTCCAGCTGCAGAATTTTCTGGTCGATCAGGCTTTCTCTCAACGTAAGCTCTTCTAATTGAGTCGCCAAGTCCTTGTAAACACCTTCAATGTAAATTTTCCTCCTAGAGTAAATTTCTTCAAAGACTTCTTGAGTCTCTTGGTACTCTTTAAAGCACCCTGAGTTCTCCTTATACAAGTCATCGATTTTTTGTTTCAGGATCAAGACTTTTCCTTCTAAGACCTTGTTTTCATCCTGTAAGCAAATTTGTTCTCTTGTTTGAACAATCTTTTCAAGTACAGAGGCCTTAACCAACTGCTTTGATTTGATATTTTCTTCAATAGCCAGAATGAGTTCAGCGCTATCATCTTGTTTATTCATTATTAAGGCTAGTATCTTATTGATATTTAACTTAAGTTCGTGTTGAGATACCATAGTATAGGTTAAATTCTATGCCCTTACATGTTGTTATTATGAAAATTTAATTATTCAAGTTGACCTCAGCTTGAGGATGTTAATAAAATCTACTGTCCATAGATATAGACTATAACCGGCAACTGAAATATTTTTTACTTGATTGCCTAAATTCGGTGTGTTTGATAAAATCGTTTCAACTTGGTTCATCCGATCTCTCCCGATCGGAATTTTTTCGTTTTGAGTTTTTACTATCAGTTCAGTAAAAGCCTTAAAGCTCTTTAGTTTTTTTTTCGCTTCGGTCCAAGTATTCTGAGTGTCTGGGAATAAAATTAGCATCATTGAAGTTGTAACTTTGTTTATGGCCTCAGGAGGTCTTGTGTATGCTGATAGTTCAGCAAAGAATCTTTTGAGTCCTGGAGTGATGTGAGTATGTATTCTAGCTTCTATAACTGAGAGATCTTCATTGTTTTCTTGTGAATCGCCTACTAGGCTTAAGAAAGTTTCCATTAATTCTTATAAGCCACTGTTTCATCAGACGATGGCAGATTAATAGTAGGTATCTTTGAGTGTTTGGATGCTTTTGGATAATATAAACTTAATTGTAAGCAAATCATAGGGAGTAGTAACTTAGTAAAATGGATTAAGGATATTCAAGAGCAATGGTCAGAATTCACAGGAGAATAAAATTTTATAATGAAATCTAATTAGCTGGCATAGATCTTATTTTAAGAATCTTGATGTAATCAGATACCCACTTAAACAGCGAATCCGCAGCAAGAGAGACAAATCTTAAATTTTTAAGTCCAGGGTTTTCTGCGAGGAT
>Ga0073921_1000029_pt1 | contig 10830 bp, 10 predicted proteins | sample GWRWT3_30Apr14_FD_70954 | JGI IMG/M metagenome (GOLD analysis project Ga0073921, IMG submission 70954) | Sand microcosm microbial communities from a hyporheic zone in Columbia River, Washington, USA - GW-RW T3_30-Apr-14 | ecosystem: Engineered > Artificial ecosystem > Sand microcosm >...
GCCAAAACATCTTCTAAACGAATGTTGTGTTCCCCTTCACGGCGTTTGATTTCAACAATCGCATCTTCTGGTTTGTATCCATGAAGATGCACTTGGCTTTGAAACATATATTGATCCGAAGGAAATGCTTTTTCTTCGCAAATAATTTTATATCTGGTTTTTGTAGGTCGGTAAAAAGAAACCATTAACAAATGAAGATTTACCGTTAGGGTATTCATCACCGTAACTTCACTCGGTAACGCACCTACAATTTTACTTAATGGATTTGCAAATCGTTCGTGGTAATCCCACCACGGTTTTTCACTGTAAAAATGACCTTCAACAGCTAAACTTGCCCAATCATTCATTACCTCATCTACATAGTTTTTAGTACGTTTGGGTTGCAATCCCAATGAATTTCCCGTAAAATAAATTACTTTTTTTCCATTTACCTGCGGAAAAATAAATTCATCTTGGTATTTATGTAATTGATCTTGCGAATCGAGTTGTTTTGCAAATTCAAGAGTATTTTCGAATGCCATATTTTGTATTTTGTTTGTAAAAGTAGTAAAAAAAGACTGATGCATAAAAGACTTATCGCCGATTGACGACACATAAAATAGTTAAAATTATGAATGAGAAAAAATAGTTCCCGAATACTATACGGAAATAAAAAACAACTCGTTATTTAACTATATTTGATTGAATTTAAAACCCTTAACCTATGCTTAAAAACAGTTTGAACGTTATTATTATTGCTATCGCCGTGGTAATTTCCTCCTATTTATTTTCGAATGCTTTTCAGAATCGAAACAAAAGCAATGACACGATAAGTGTGACTGGCTCCGGAAAAAAGGATTTCGTATCGGATTTGATTGTTTGGAACGGTTCTTTTTCTAAAAAAAGTGTGACTCTGAAAGAAGCGTACGCAGCATTGGATTCTGACAGAGAGAAAATAAAAAGCTATTTATCAGGCAAAGGAATTGCTCCGAATGAAATGGTATTCTCAGCAGTTAATTTTAATAAAGATTTTGAAACGACTTATAATGAAAACGGAACGACAAGACAGCAAATTTTCACTGGATTTACCTTAACCCAAAGCGTGAGTATCCAATCTAAGGAAGTAAATAAAATTGAAGAATTATCCAGGCAATCCAGTGAGTTAATCAATTCTGGTGTGGAATTTTATTCTTCTCCTCCTGAATATTACTATACAAAACTTGCCGAATTGAAAATAAAAATGATTGCCGAAGCGACAAAAGACGCGAGTATCAGAGCAAAAAGCATTGCTGAAAATGCAGATGCGAGCTTAGGAAATCTAAAAAAATCAGATATGGGTGTTTTTCAAATTACGGGTCAAAACTCATCGGAAGATTTTTCTTATGGCGGTTCCTTCAATACGCAATCCAAAAACAAAACGGCTAATATTACGGTACGACTGGTGTATCAAGTGAATTAGAATTTAGAATATATGTCAAGTCGAGCGCAGTCGAGACCCAACAAGGAGTCTCGACTGCGCTCGACTTGACAAAAAAACAGCTGTAATAAATTTATTCAGATACAAAATTGAGATGACGTTTTAAATTTATTTTCTCACACAAAAAGTCCTCACCTATCCAAAACGTATTGTGTGAGGGATTGAAGTGGCATCCTTTATTTTCTTTCTTTCAGAAAATAAAGATACAGCGTACAGCCCGACCCTTGGGGCACACCAAAAAAAATCCCGCCATTACTGACGAGATTTTGTTATTTAGAATATGATTATCTCGAAGTTTAGGGACAGATTAGATGATTAACATCGCATCACCGTAAGAATAGAATTTATACTCTTCTTTGATTGCTTCGGCATAGGCTTTTTTCATTAAATCATGTCCGCAGAATGCTGAAACCATCATTAATAAAGTTGATTTTGGCGTGTGAAAATTAGTAATCATACACGTAGGAATCGTAAAATCATGTGGAGGAAAAACGAATTTATTTGTCCATCCATCAAAAGGATTCAAGGTGTTTTGTGACGATACTGAGCTTTCAACGGCACGCATAGAAGTAGTTCCTACGGTACAAATACGTTTCTTTTTAGCTTTGGCTTCATTCACAATATCACACGCTTCCTGAGTAATTTTTAATTCCTCAGAATCCATTTTGTGTTTTGATAAATCCTCAACCTCAACTGGATTGAAAGTTCCCAAACCTACGTGAAGCGTTACTTCGGCAAATTTAATTCCTTTGATTTCCAGTTTTTTCAATAAATGTTTCGAGAAATGCAATCCTGCAGTTGGCGCTGCAACAGCACCTTCTTCTTTAGCATAAATGGTTTGGTAACGTTCCGCATCTTCCGGAGTTACGTCTCTAGAAATATATTTTGGGATTGGAGTTTCTCCAAGTTCTGTTAATTTATTTCTGAATTCTTCATAAGAACCGTCGTAAAGAAAACGCAATGTTCTTCCACGAGAAGTCGTATTGTCGATAACCTCAGCTACTAACGAATCGTCATCTCCAAAATATAATTTGTTACCAATTCTGATTTTACGTGCCGGATCAACTAAAACATCCCAAAGTCTTTGCTCAGAATTTAATTCTCTAAGTAAAAAAACTTCGATTCTTGCTCCTGTTTTTTCTTTGTTTCCATACAAACGCGCTGGAAAAACCTTAGTATTATTCAGAATTAAAACATCTCCGTCATCAAAATAATCGATAACATCTTTGAACATTTTATGCTCTATAGTTCCTTTCTTACGATCAATAACCATTAGACGTGCTTCGTCTCTGTTTTCAGCTGGATATTCAGCAAGAAGTTCTTTTGGTAAATCGAATTGAAAATGTGATAATTTCATTTGATAAAGTTATGAGTTATAGATTATGAGTTATGTCCTTCGTCTGCGCTCAGGATGACAATCTTAATCCGAGTGTGCAAATATACGATTGTGAGATAGGCGTTGTCAAGTGTTTTGCTGTTTAATTTAGTTTCAAAATTGCAAAGTAACAAAGCAGCAAAGCTTTAGCCCCGTAAACATTGAGAATTAAGATGTAATTTCAGATACATTAAAATCTAATTTTTTCATGTCTTCCCAAAAATCAGGGTATGATTTAGAAACTACTTCGGCATTTTCGATAATTATTGGCACTTTTAAAGCTAATGGGGCAAATGCCATAGCCATTCTGTGATCGTTATAGGTAGCGATTTTAATATTGTGATTGATTTCGTTTGAAGTCACAAGCGTCAAGCTATCATTAGTCACTGAAATATTGGCCCCTAATTTTGTTAACTCAATCCTAAGTGCTTCGAGTCTGTCAGTCTCTTTAATTTTCAGGGTGTGAAGTCCTGTAAGATGACAACCAATTCCTAAACCAAGGCAAGTAACTACAATGGTTTGAGCAATATCTGGTGTATTGTTTAATTCTAAGTTTAAATTTTCGGGTTTAAAATCCACTTGTCTTGTAAGCGTCATTTTGTTTCCATCAAAATGCGTTTCAACACCCATTTGTTTGTAGATTTCAACCAAAGCCGAATCGCCTTGCAAACTGGTTTCTTTATAACTTGTCAATGAAATCGTCGCATTTTCTGCCAAAGCTGCTAAACTAAAAAAGTAAGAAGCAGAACTCCAATCGGATTCTACGGTCATTACTTTCGATTCCACTTCTTGTTTTGGATAAACGGTAATTACATTCCCTTCGAAACTGGTTTTAATATCCAAATCATTCAACAAAGCCAATGTCATTTTGATATAAGGAACTGAAGTAATCTCACCTACTAAAGTGATTTCGATACCGTTTTCCAATTTTGGCGCCACTAATAACAATGCCGATATGTATTGACTGCTTACATTTGCAGGAATAGTAACTTTAGAGGCTGTAATTTTTTGTCCTTTGATTCGAATAGGCGGATAACCTGCTTCATTATCGTAGGATATTTTCGCACCTAATTGTTCCAAGGCTTCCACCAAAACTTTTATTGGACGCTCCGTCATTCGCTGAGAACCAGTCAAAACTAATTCTCGACCTTCGTTTACAGCTAAATAAGCCGTTAGAAATCGCATAGCCGTTCCCGCATGATGAATGTCAACTATTTCCTCGTTTCCTTTCAATGCTTTTTGCATTACTTCACTGTCATCAGAGTTGGAAGTATTAGCCAAAGTAATATTTGGAAAAAGTGCTTGTAACAATAATAGTCGGTTGGTTTCGCTTTTTGAACCGGTAACTGCAATTTGAGCTTGTAAATTAGAATGGGAAGTTTGTAACAGTAAATTCATGTTTTTAATTATGAGTTATGAGTTATAGCTTTCGCTTACGACTCAAAAAATTTAAGGTCGCAATTTACCACTACTCATTCACAATTCATAATTTACAATTCACAAATTATTTGAGTTTTTCGTTGTTTTTGTGACGGTCTTTGTCTCGAATAGATTTTAAATCCATCTTTTTATCGAAAGCAGCCTGCAAATCGATTCCTGTTTGATTTGCTAAACACAATACCACGAAAACCACATCGGCTAATTCTTCGCCTAGGTCTTTATTTTTGTCGCTTTCTTTTTCAGATTGTTCGCCGTAACGACGTGCTATGATTCGAGCCACTTCGCCTACTTCTTCTGTAAGCTGTGCCATATTGGTCAATTCGTTAAAGTAACGAACGCCGTGTTCTTTTATCCAAGTATCTACGTCTAATTGGGAATTTTTTAGGTTCATTTTAATCTCTATTTTTACTGTCAATTACTATCGTTACAGGACCTTCATTCAACAAAAGTACTTTCATATCCGCACCAAAGATTCCAGTTTGTACTTTCTTTCCCAATTCCATTTCTATTTTTTTTACAAATTTCTCGTACAATGGGATAGCAACTTCTGGTTTTGAAGCTTTTATATAGGAAGGACGATTGCCTTTTTTGGTAGAAGCATGTAATGTAAATTGGCTTACCACAATAATATCTCCGTCAATATCTTTAACAGATAAATTCATGACATCGTTTTCATCGCCAAAAATGCGGATGTTAGTTATCTTATTAACCAGCCAATCTATATCTTCTTGAGTATCGGCATCTTCAATACCAACTAAAACCAACAGTCCTTTTTGGATATCGGCTACAGTTTTATTATCGATGGTTACGGAGGCGGAGGAAACTCTTTGAAGGACGATTCTCATTTTTGAAATTGAAATTGATTTTTGAAATTGACATTGTTATTCCCTCGTTTTATCACTAATAATTCTATCTTCATTATGGATATCAGTACGATAATGTTCATCGTCTCCTTCCAGAATTTTAAGATAACTTCTATAACGGGACCAAGCGATTTCGTCTTTTTCTAATGCGGCTTTAATAGCACAATGCGGTTCGTCTTTATGCAAACAATTATTGAATTTACACTGGTCTTTCAATTTAAAAAATTCAGGAAAATAACCACTCACTTCCTCTTTTTCCATGTCTACAATTCCAAAACCTTTGATCCCTGGGGTATCGATGATTCTGGCATTAAAGGATAAATCATACATTTCGGCGAAAGTAGTTGTATGCTGTCCTTGTTTACTTGCTTCAGAAATCGTTTTTGTTTTTAAATGCAAGGAAGGTTCCATTGCATTTACCAAAGTAGATTTTCCAACACCGGAATGCCCAGAGAACATACTCACTTTTCCAATCATCATTTCTTTCAACTCCTCAATTCCTTTCATTTCAGTCGAAGAAACGCGCAAACATTTGTACCCTATTTCCTGATACACATGCTGCATGTACAATTGTTCGTCAAGCGTGGCATCATCAAAAGTGTCTATTTTATTAAAAACCAGTATCGTTTCAATTCTATATGCTTCGGCTGTAACCAAAAAACGATCAATAAAATTAAAAGTCGTTGGCGGATTATTAATTGTAACTAACAAGAAAACCCGATCAATATTAGACGCAATAATATGCATCTGATGTGATAAATTCACTGATTTACGTACGATGTAATTTTTCCTGTCGTGAATTTTATGAATCGTTCCCGTAACCGTGTCTGATGTTTCTTCGAGTTCATAATCCACAACATCGCCCACAGCAATAGGATTGGTACTTTTGATTCCTTTAATTCGGAATTTACCTTTCATACGGCATTCGATAAAATCACCTTGTTCGGATTTTACGGTGTACCAACTTCCTGTAGATTTGTATACGAGTCCTGTCATTTAGGATTTTTGATTGAAGATTAACGATTTTAGATTTCTGATTTAAAACCTAAGACTTTGCAAAGATAAAGGATTTTTGATTGAAGATTAACGATTTTAGATTTCAGATTTAAAATCTAAGGCTCTGCAAAGATAAAGGATTTTCGATTTTTGACATAAGAAGACTCTAAAAACAAAAAAATCCCAAAACATAACGTCTTGGGACTTCATAAAATTTAAATTCTCATCACCGAAATCTAAAATCAGAAATCGTTAATCTACACTCCTAAATCATTTTAAGCGTTCAATACTTTTTCTTGGTGACCAATACTTTCCTGGTGAATCGCTTTGAACATTTTCAGTACAAACTCTTCCGTCAATCCTTTTTTCTCACCCTCTAAAATCATTTTTCCTAGAATTTCGTTCCAACGATTGTTTTGCAATACAGCAACGTTAGCATCTTTTTTCACCTGACCTATTTCGTCTGCTACTTTCATACGCTTCCCTAATAAATCCAATAAAGTAGCATCTAAAACATCTATATTAGCTCTTAACTTAGCCATTTTTTGAGTAAACTCATCCGATACATCATTTACTTTTCTAACTTTCAAATCAATAAAAATTTGTTTCAAAGCGTCTGGCGTAACTTGTTGTGCAGCATCACTCCAAGCATTGTCCGGATCGTAATGTGTTTCGATAATCATACCATCATAATTCAAATCCAAAGCTTCTTGAGTAACTTCAAGAATCATTTTGCGATCTCCTGTAATATGAGACGGGTCAATGATTAAAGGCAAATCAGGGAATTTATTTTGCAATTCGATAGGGATCTGCCATTCTGGAATATTTCTGTATTTTGTTTTCTCGTAAGTAGAAAAACCTCTATGAATTACTCCTAATTTTTCAATTCCTGCCATGTATAAACGCTCAACACCACCCAACCATAAAGACAAATCTGGATTTACCGGATTCTTAACCAATACGATTTTTTTAGTTCCTACTAAAGCATCTGCAATTTCCTGCATTGCAAATGGATTTACGGTAGTTCTTGCACCAATCCACAATACATCAATATCATACTCCAAAGCTAATTTTACATGAGCAGCATTTGCTACCTCAGTTCCCATTAACAATCCCGTTTGTTCTTTGGCTTTTTTCAACCATTTCAACCCTATTTCTCCTACTCCTTCAAATCCTCCCGGACGTGTTCTAGGTTTCCAAATTCCTGCTCTAAAAACACTTACATCTGAATCTTTCAATTCATGTGCAATTTTCAATACTTGTTCTTCTGTTTCAGCACTGCAAGGTCCTGCGATTACAAATGGATGAGTCAAATTGAATTCATTCAACCAATTTCTCATTTCTTTCTTGTTTTCCATCTTTTTTAATTTTTATTTTTTTATTGTGTTGTTCTTCTTCTTAAAACTGTTTTCTGAGACTGCGCCTGCCCCAAAAAACGGTCTATTTTTTTACATTAATTCCGTTTAATATTTCCTTTATTTTATTAACACTTTGCATTTCATTATAAATCGCATCGTAATCTTCCTTTTCTAATAATTCTTTAAATTTTGATAAATTAGAAATGTATTCATCCAATGTTTTCACAACCTGCTTCCTGTTTTGTTTAAAAATTGGCGTCCACATTGCTGGCGAACTTTTGGCTAAACGAACCGTACTTTCAAAACCGGAACCTGCCATATCAAAAATATCCTGTTCGTCTTTCTCTTTGTTAATTACCGTTTTTCCGAGCATAAACGCACTGATATGTGACAAATGCGACACATAAGCAATGTGTTTATCATGTGATTTCGGGTCCATATAACGTATTCTCATTCCCATCGTCGTAAAAAGTTCCAACGCCTTTTCCTGTAATTTGAAAGTCGTTTTCTCTACTTCACAAATAATATTCGTTTTCCCTTGAAACAATCCTTTTATCGCCGCCGAAGGTCCTGAAAACTCAGTTCCTGCAATAGGATGCGTAGCAATAAAATTTCTTCTTTTAGGATGATGGGCAACCGCTTCACAAATAGGAGTTTTTGTTGAACCTACTTCAAAAACAATCGTATTGTCCCCAACGACATCCAATACTTTTGGCAAAACAATCAATGCTACATCAACAGGAACCGAAACGATTACAAAGTCAGCATCAACTAAATCTTCAAATGTTGCCACTCCATCAACAACTCCTAAAGCTAAGGCTTCCGCCAAATGACTTTCGTTGTTATCAATTCCATAAATTTTGGCTTCTGGATGCAGCGTTTTAATGTCCAATACCATCGAACCACCAATTAATCCTATTCCTATTACAAATACTTTCATCGTTTTATTTTTATACCTACAATGTTTTAAAAACCTTGCAGGAAAATCTGAAATCTAGAATCGTTAATCAACAATCTAAAATCTATTTATAGCTTCCTGTATTTTTTCTTCTTTTACACAAAGTGCAAATCGAATATATCCTTCTCCATTAGAACCAAAAATGGTTCCCGGTGTAATAAAAATAGATTTGTCATATAAAATTTCATCGATGAATTTCTCTGCCGATGTAATTCCGTCTGGCAACTTTGCCCAAACAAATAATCCAACTCCTTCTTTATATACTTTACAACCTAATTTCTCAGCTAGTTGTTCGGTAAGAATTCTGCGTTTTCTATAAATCGCATTCATCGATTCAAACCAAGTCTTGTCACTTTTCAAAGCTTCAATTGCTCCTTTTTGAATCCCGTAGAACATTCCGCTGTCCATGTTGCTTTTTACTTTTAGAACAGCATCAATACAAGCTGCATTTCCTAAAACCATTCCAACTCTCCAGCCTGCCATGTTAAAAGTCTTACTCAAAGAATTCAATTCTAAAGCCACATCTTTGGCGCCTTCCACTTGTAACAAACTCATCGGATTGTCATTCAAAACAAAACTATACGGATTGTCATTGACTAACAAAATGTTATGTTTTTTGGCAAAAGCCACTAATTTTGAAAACAACTCCAAACTTCCTCTTGCTCCTGTTGGCATATGCGGATAACCAATCCACATGATTTTCACTTTAGATAAATTCAGTTTTTCCAAAGCTTCGAAATCAGGTTCCCAATTATTTACTTCTTTTAAGTCATAATAAACAGGTACTGCCCCTACTAAATTCGTCACCGAAGTATACGTTGGATATCCTGGATTTGGAATAAGTACCTGATCTCCTTCATTCAAGAAAGCCAGTGAAATATGCATGATTCCTTCTTTGGAACCCATCAAAGGCAAAATTTCGTTAGCTGGATTCAACGCCACTTGAAAGTTATTCTGATAAAAATCAGCAATACCTTGTCGTAATTCCGGCAATCCTTGATAACTTTGGTATTGATGCGCATTTTCATCTTGCATTGCCATAACAACTGCATCAACAACTGCTTGTGATGGCTGTAAATCCGGACTTCCAATTCCCATATTAATAATTGGTTTCCCCTCAGAAGCCAATTGTCTTACTTCTCTCAGTTTTGAGGAGAAATAGTATTCTTCAATTATATCCAGACGTTGCGCTGTAGTAATCATGGTTTTGTATTTTTATATTCGCCTAAAACCTTAAAGTATTCCGCCATTATGGTCAGTAATGCTTTTGCTTTAGTATAATCTTCGTATTTTTCGAAAGTAACATCCACAAAAAAGGAATATTTCCAAGGCGTTTCTATTTTTGGTAACGATTGTATTTTGGTCAAATTCAATTTACAATCACTCATCACATTTAAAACTGCCGCTAAACTGCCGCGTTTGTGATCCAATTCAAATTTGATAGAAGCTCTGTTTATTTCGTTTTCATCAACAAATGAGTTCTCCTTTTTAAGAATAACAAATCGTGTCATGTTATTATTTATCGTCTGGATTTCCGGAGCCAAAATCTCTAAATCATACATTTCAGAAGCCGTTTTACTCGCAATTGCAGCAATTCCTTTCAACTGATGCTGATATATTCTTCGTGCCGTTTCGGCAGTATCTTTATCTTCAACTAATTTTATGTCCGGATACTTTTTCAAAAACGCCATACATTGCAATAACGCCATTGGATGTGAATGCACTTCTAAAATATCCTCAATTTGTTGCCCTTTTAGCGCCATTAAATTTTGATGAATATCTAAATAATGCTCTCCAACAATGTGCAAGTTGTTTTTATCAATCAAGGCATAATTCGGAATAATTGGTCCTGCAATAGAGTTTTCTATAGCCATAACCGCCTGATCTGATTTTCCTGAAAGCAAACTATCCACTAACTCTTCAAAAGACAAACACTCATCTACCTCAACATTTTGATAGTAATAATCCTGCGCCACCTGATGATGAAAAGAGCCTTTTATACCTTGTATTGCAATCTTAGTTCTCATTCTAAGTTATTATTTGTTTCTATTTGAAAATGAAATTTTGATTCGTATTCTATCAATTTTCATTTATCTTATTTCAGTTATATTCAAAAAAAAATCCTGATTTTCATCAGGATTGTATATTAGTTTTATTTGTTTGTTTGTTTTCAAATAACCATAGCACAATCCCTTACTTCCTAAAGAAGAAATAATAAGTGTTGCTAAAATAAAAACGGTTATTAGACATTATATGTTATGTGTTATATTTAATATTTACACTGCAAATGTAGGGCTTATTTCAAACCGACCAAAAAAAAATTATTGTTTTATGTAACAAAAAAAGAATTCTTTGTGAAAGCTGCTTATTATTGCAAAATACCT
>Ga0073921_1000030_pt1 | contig 10719 bp, 7 predicted proteins | sample GWRWT3_30Apr14_FD_70954 | JGI IMG/M metagenome (GOLD analysis project Ga0073921, IMG submission 70954) | Sand microcosm microbial communities from a hyporheic zone in Columbia River, Washington, USA - GW-RW T3_30-Apr-14 | ecosystem: Engineered > Artificial ecosystem > Sand microcosm >...
AAGCCACAGGAGCTAAACTTTCAAGATGAAAAAGACCTTTTAGTTAAGTTCTTTACTGAATATAGCCATAAACGCGGTTCTGAACCAGCTTATCTTTCCCGCCTTCAGGATATTGCGAATCGCTCCACTACTCTCCTTGAGGTTTACCTCGAAGACCTCGAAACATTCCTTGTCGAAAACCTAGCATCCAATCTCTTCAACTCAATCCTATCCAATACAAAACGCTACCAAAAGCTAATGCAAGAGGCAATAGACACCCTTCTTCCACAGCCATCTCAGCACCTAGTGAGTACCGTTCAAGACGTAATAATGTCCCAAAGACTAACAACTAACACAAATGACACTCAAATCCCAGCAGAAATAAAAAGAAGATACGAGCTAATTATAGTCCCAAAAGATGAAAAAATTGAAATCACCCCATTAAGGCTAGTAGGAGCAGAGCAAATAGGCAAACTCATAAGTGTTGTAGGTATCGTCACAAGAGCTTCTGATGTCAAGCCTCATATAGCAGTCGCTTCATTCGTTTGTGATGTGTGTGGACATGAAGAATTTAAGACAGTTGGTGGAATGACCTATTTACCTTTATTCGAATGTAATTCAGATGTTTGCAAATCTTCTCACTCAAGAGGTAATTTGCACCAGCAGACCAGAGGCTCGAAATTTGTTAGCTTTCAAGATGTCAGGATCCAAGAACCTTCTGATCAGGTTCCAATGGGACAGGTGCCAAGGTCAATGAAAATTTACGCATTTGGAAACAGCACAAGAAAGTGCTCGCCTGGAGACTTAATCACCATAACAGGAGTGTTCCTAACTCAACCATTCCAAGGGTTCCGTGCAATAACCGCAGGTCTCTTACACGACACTTACCTAGAAGCCTTTAAAATTTCGCGTAACAAGAAAAGCTATAAAGAAACCAGTCTAAGCAAAGAAATGGTTGAAAAGCTTAAGTCAGAAAGAAACAACCAAGAAGTGTATTCACTTCTATCTAAATCAATAGCCCCTGAAATTCACGGATTAGAGGATGTAAAGAAGGCACTTTTATTGCTACTTGTGGGAGGCGTGTCTAAAAAAATGTCGGATGGTATGAAGATCAGAGGTGATATCAATGTTTTATTAATGGGTGACCCTGGAGTAGCTAAGTCCCAACTCTTAAAACATATTTCCATTCTGGCACCAAGAGGCATTTATACTACTGGAAAAGGGTCTTCTGGTGTTGGTCTTACTGCAGCTGTTATTAAAGATGCAGTTACTAATGAAATGAATTTAGAAGGTGGAGCTCTTGTTTTGGCTGATCAGGGCATTTGCTGTATTGACGAATTTGATAAGATGGATGAAAGGGATAGGACAAGTATACACGAAGTTATGGAACAACAGACTGTTTCTATTGCTAAGGCAGGGATAACTACTACTCTGAATGCAAGGACCTCGATTTTGGCTGCGGCAAACCCGTTGTATGGAAGATATGACAAGAGAAAGACTCCTCACGAGAATATTAATTTACCTGCTGCTTTGCTGTCAAGGTTTGACTTAGTGTTTCTGCTGTTAGATCAGCATGACCCTCAAGCCGACTTGGCACTAGCTGAAGCTGTCACCTTTGTCCATCAGCACTTGAAGTCAAAAGAAAAAAATCAGGTTAATTTACTGGACGCTTATACAATGAGAGCCTATATTGCAGAAGCAAAACGTATTGAGCCTACGATTCCAACGCAATTGCACAATTATATTATACAGAAATATGTGGAAAAAAGACAAGAGCAAATGGAAATCAATAAAGTTGGGTATGTTTATGTGACGCCGAGAACGCTTCTTGGTATCATTCGACTTGCTCAAAGTTTGGCCCGGTTAAGGTTTTCAGAGGTGGTTGACCAGAATGATATTGAAGAAGCTTTACGTTTAATGGAAGCCAGCCGCAATACAATTAATCAAGATACAGGTGTTAGGACCAAAATTGACCCCATTTCTGCAGTTTTCAGGATTATTAGAGAAGAGTGCAGGAAAAATGCAAATTCAACTGCTAGTAGAACAGCTGTCCTTAAGAGAGTTCTTGGACAAGGGTACTCAGAAAGTGAGTTAAATACTGCGATTAAGACTTATGTCGATTTGAACGTCATTATATTGAGCTCAGAGAGGAATTTAATTACTTTAGTTCAATAATAGTTAGTCAAATTGGATTATTCATGTGGAATTTTTAAGATTCAAATTCGATATGGGTCTTTGAAAACTTAATAATTAATTTTGCACAACTTCAAAGTAATAAAATCGACTAGTGTGTTTTGGAAAAGGAAAAAAAACAGAAGGTTTCTGGAATTAAAGAAAATTTTACTATGATAATTTAATTTACTCTAGATAATCAAATAAAAGCTTTAGGAATTTAAACTAGTCAAGTAAGGTTTAGTTTCTTTGACTTTTAAACAGTAAATTTATATTCAATAAGAATTTTGAGCGGGATGAACACTTTATTATATCAAATTATTCTATATGCGTCAATAGCGATATCCTTCTATTAAAAAATATTCTTAAATAATTAGCTCACATTATAGGAAATTCTTTTATGATTGGTACAGATACTAACAAAGTACTCTTAATCGGATCCCACTTTGCATTTCCGCTTTTATCTTCCACAGGGTGCGGCAAAGGTAAACTAAGTGCGAAATTCGGGGCCTGCAATATCAAAACCCCATTTGTAACATCAAGCGATATTTCATTCTGCTTAGTCCCAGGAAGCGCAATCCTAACCAATAAATCTTGACAGCACCTAGAACTAGGGTCGAGTCCTCCAATCCCCAAAAAAACGTCTTCAGTCCCAACCCTTTGTTTATACAAAATTTCATACTCAGGTTCAGGTCTATCATCACTCAGCTTCTGAGCTAAATTATTAATCTCGTCTTCCTTCCAAATCTTTCCCGGTTCTTTTCTATTAACCTTCGCAGTGATTTTCGAATGAGGAGGAGCCATGTCCTTCCTTCCCCCAGTAGCATCCGCAGGTGTTAGTGTGCTTCCGCCAGGTCTAGTAATGTAATCGTCTTCTTCTTCATCAGGTGCTAAAATATTCTTTAAGTTTTCTAGATCCTCGATAGAAAAAGCCATTTATATGGAAGACTATCTGAAGAATATCAAAGAACTAGAAAAAAACCTTGAAAAAAAAGTGGAAAAAGTTGAGATTGAAGGGTTTGAGCGCGTCGAAGAAAGTCAGGAAATTTTTAATGGTTTGAAGGAGCTCCAGTTGATTATTGAAAAGGCGAAAAATATCTGTACCACACCACATGAAGAGAAGTATTTAAGGCTGTATTTAAGCAATTCAGGCAAACTTAGGTCTCGGTATAGTTCTGTGAAAAAAGCTTATGATGAAAGGAGTATGAAGAAGGAGTTGATGGGTGGTAGTGAAGATACTTTAGAAACTACAGCTATTGACATATTATTGAAAGAAGGACAAAGTTTAGATAATAGTCTTGGAATAACTCAGGCTGTTTTGCAAAGCGCTCAAGATGTTAAGATGAGCCTAGCTTATCAAAAAGAAAAAACGCTGAAGACATCTGATAAAATTGTCAAAATAGTGGAAATGGTACCTGGAATTAGTGTACTTATCAGTAAAGTCTCAAGACGAAAAAGATTTAACGCTATCGTTATCGGGATCACACTATTCATCTGCATGCTAATCACTATAATTTACTTATTTTAGTTACGAAATTTTATTTCTAGTTGTTCTCTCACTCAAAATAAATTCGTTAATGATTGATTTCACTTGGTTATCAGGCTTCATGTATAATTCAACCATTTGGCCTGCATTACTTATAGATTCATAAAGCATTTTAGTTGTTTTCCTTAGCTCAGAAGGATCTAGCACCTCTTTAATGCTTCTTATAATATTTTTGAATTCCAATATCGAGATTGACCCACTTTCTTCTGTTGAAAATAAAATCCTACTGTAATGATTGCATACACAATTTTTCATGCATTTTAACTTATTTCTATATTTGTCAATACTTTCACTGACTTCATGATTATTGTTCCTTGATGCAAGGCCTGACAAACAGTCGCATGAGATGTAAAAAATGTCTTCAATCATTTCACTTACCTCTTCCTTACTTAGAGATGCTGTACAGTCCTTATCGTAATTCTGGAAAAGCAAATGAGCTTTTGAATGGATTTTTGACTTACCCAACAGTATCCCTAGAGTGGATAATTGCTTTACTGAATAACAGTGAGTATCTCTGTCGTAAAAGTACTTGAAAAAATCTGTAATGCTTGAAGGCTCACTGTCTAGATTTAAAATTTTGAGGAATGCCCTAAATTGACGCTTTGACATTCCAAGATCAGTACTGTAACGATGGGCCATTCGGTCGAGATACTTGGAAGTCCTGGTATCGAAAGTTAGTTGTGAAGTTGCCTTGATTATCTCAATTTCTGGGTCAGCATACGTAATTTTTCCTCTAGAGTTTTGGCAGCCCATATTAAATTTATGGACAAAAATAGGCGAAAATAAATTAGAAAATTGGCTAAATTCAAATCCAAAATTTTTTGAAATTTTAGTATAGCTTTAAGCGGAATTCAATAATGTACAAATTCTTCTATCAATTTTTTTAAAATTTCTATTTTTAATATCATGTTAAGGAAGTTATTATTTATTATTCAGTCTAATTCAAATCAACTCAAACTGGATTTTTTATTGATTATTTTTAGGAATTTCCATTTAGTGGTGATTTCATTTATAATGTCTTTAAGACCGAAATATATCCCTCAAAAGCGAAGCATTACTCGTCATATAAAAAGAATTTCTGAGGTATCAGTGCCTATTAACGTTCCTGAAGAAGATTTATTATCCCAACTCAGAAATTACAGGAGAAATAAATCAAAGAATTCAGTTAACGAAGAGTCGCTTTCTAGAACAGAAAAAAATCTTGGGTCTTATATAAGACCAGGAAGTGCTGGCAACACTGTTAATTTTTTTAACTCTGTACGTACTCAGGAAGTGATTCCAGCAGGTTTGCGGAGTGAGAGGAAAAAGAATAGTGCTAACAATTTAATGCTTTTAGAGCAAAGTGTTGATAGGTTGTACAGAGGGTCAAGGCCTCAGACTCAAGGTATAGACATGCAAAAATCAGCACTTTTCCAGTTAGCTGAAGTAGTCTGTGAAAAAAAAATCCAAGCAGTTGAAGAAAGTTTGAAAGCCAGTGATGAAAAAACAAATAAGGGAATTTTAAACGACCTAAACTTTTTAAAGTCCCTAAGATTCGACCTCGATCTTAACTGGGAAATTGCTCGAGGTAAAGAACTAACACCTAACCAAAATCGCTTAGGGGTTTTTTATGCCCTGGAAGAAAAGTTAAAATCACCTGCAAACATAGGCCCAACCAACTATTTTACCTTAGAACCAATCCTTAGCGAATTAAAAGAGTGCTCGAGGTTATTCCGTGACATATTACGCGGAATTATGACCAAAGGTGCTGAAGATGAGGGTGTTTTAATGGAAATGCTATGGAAAGTTATATTCAGAATAATTGATGAATGCTTAGCAAAACATGAATATTCACTTAACAGTGTTATAGAATGTACCAAAAGCAAGTTAAAAATAGTGAACGAAACTTATAAACTGCAAATACAGAAACAAACTGAAGAATTTCATACACAAAAAGCAGAACTAGAAAAACAATTAGCTGCTAATAATGACCAAATAAAAAATCTGACATTTGAAAGAAACGAATTCATGCGGCTTGTTAACGAAAAGTCGAGGACGATTATAGAGCTTACAGAAATTGAAAGCCAAGAAAAAGCTTGCATTGAGCTAAGATCATTACTAGGAAAACTTTCTTCTTATATTACTGAGAGTGAAACAGAACAGAATACCCAGGTGGCGGCTTTGAATCATTTGTCTTTTGTTATAAAAGCCGCAGATATAATGCGTGAAAAACCAAAAATGGTGAATATTGAGACCCAAACAAACTTACAAGTCAGCGACTCTTTTCTACCTGAACTTCAAAACCCTCTTTTTTCCAAATACCCTTTATTCCCTGTTCTTATAATAAATGCGAAGGTCCCTAAAAAACTCAATGCTGTGACCTTATGTACTAGCGCTTTTGAAGAGTGTGATGGGCAAAAGCAATTTTATATCGAACTAATAATGTTCCTACTTAGCATGTACAAAGATAAAAACACTTTATTCCAAAACCTCCAAGGCATATATCAAAACCTCCAGACTGACCGATCAATTCAAGCCAGGTTTTACCTGACCTTACTCAACAACAGCAAGAAAAGTGTGCTGAAAATTGAACAGAATATGTTCAAACTTGCAAGTCTCTTTGACAAAAATTCTGAAAGTGGAGTCATGAATTTCGTAAAATTTTTAGAGTTTTTGCAGAACTTCTTACCTGACGAGAAGCATTTCTGTGAAGAAGTTTTAGAGGAAGTCACTCAAAACTTTATGGAAAAAGACTGGAAGGCAATCATTCAGTACAGGTTTATAATGATTTATGAAAAATTACCTAAAAATATTAAAGTACTTATTGAGCATGATGGACTCACATTCCATGAATTTTTAGACTGGGCAAATAATAAGTTGCTAATTTGGGCCACTGAGAAGGAGATAAAGTTTTTTTATGATTCCCAAAATAACCCGAATGCCAATTTGCTATTTGGTCCTGAGATTCCTGAGCGGATCAAAGAACTGAGAATTGATAAAGAGAATTTTTTGCTTAGCTTTATTAAAGTTTCTCTAAAAAAATTCAATAGATGCGAAGAAGACAATAAGAATATTGAAAACATCGTTGAGTTCTTACAATTTAAAGAAGCCTTGGCAAAAGAAAATAAGGAGATAAGTGAAAGACTAGCTACTAATTGCTTTGCTGAAGTACTTTTGGGCACACCATATGAAGAAGTTCAAGAAAAAGTACTAGACTATGATTTCTCAGGCCTAAAAATATCCGAATCGCCCAGAGGTAAGAAAAGGCCTCCACCGAAATCCCCAAAAAAAGGAAAAAAATAGTAAGATTAGCTTCTTTATATAAATGTTCCAATATTTATTATTCTTAATTCCCACTTTTGCTAATTTATGTTCAGAAATAGACATTGGGACAGATATTTCAGCTATTGGAAACATAGTCAAGAATGGTAAAGTACAACAAAGCTGGTCCCCAAAGCATCCAACTAATATTTACTCATCTGCCCAATCTGAAGTTTATTTTTACGTTAAGGGATTCGATTTATTAGGTCCCAGGTTTGATGTTGAATCCATTCATTTTGAAAATGAAGACATAGAATCAAGTCAAAGGTGGCTTGTGATGATTGTCAGTTTGGATGAGGAGATTAATGGAATACTTAAAGATTATCGCGCGTTTAAGGTCAGTCAAATTTGTGCGGATAGAGCGGATGAGGCCTCTTTGCAAGTTAATATTACTTTTAAAGCTCATACTTGTGATCGGATCACTTTTAGCTGGATTAAAGTTTGTGGTGAGACTGGCAGTTTTAGGAACGGATTAAATCTTGGACTCAAGCCAGGGTCTGCGGAGGTGGTTGGAAATGGAGTGGTCAAATCAAGTTTCGACAGAAATTTAGTTGAAGACAATTTCGTTATACCTACTGACCAAAATGAACTTGAATTGTTTATGTCATTTACTGAAACGGGTATCAGGACATTTTTTAAGCCTCCTTCTATAATCACTGATCACGAGATTATGTACCCAAAACTAAGTGGAAACATGACAGAAGCTATTTCTATATATTTAAAGCCACTAGTACTAAAAATTAAGTTTAATTGCAAAGTTCAAAATGGAGCAAGCGAAGAAATAATGTTATTAATTGAACTACCATATTATAAGAATTTAGAGATACACTTTTATAAAGACTGTGGGTTGAAAAAAGAAGCAAAGATAACACTTATTGTATTAACGGCTATTGGTATGACATTTTTACTAATAATTATGTGGATGCATGCTAGTGGAAGGACCGAAAAAACAGGAGAACTTTATCAGAAATTTAAAAATAGCGGCACAGAGGCATTGAAAAGAATGATTATTATGGCGGGACTTAAGTATAAGGATTTCAGGCGCAAGCAAAAATCTCAAGAGGACATCCACACTTTGTATGGGACTATTTAGAATTTTAAACAATTATCTTACAATTAAACTTGAAAAATTCTTAATTAAATGGCAAAAAAATTCAAAAAAATATATTATGTTATTTTTTAGGTTAATTGCCCCCAGTTGAGCAAAAAGTTCTTTTTTGTTTTATTGTTATAAGGGGCATTAATCTAAATTGAGATAATGGATAACGAAGAAAAAAGCTTCGACGAATATTTTCTTCCTTTAAGGACAACCTCAAGGATTTTAAGGCAAAAATTGCCGAAGGGGTATGTTATAAGCCGTGAAGTAAAAAATCTGTTAAACCAGTCAGCTAGCATATTTATTATCTATCTCTCAGCAATGGCTGGTGAAATCTCTAAAGACAAAGTTTCCAGAAATAAGAAGGCGTTAATTTCGTCTGACTCAATCAATAAGGCCTTAATCGAAATGGATTTCTCTACAATAGCTTCGAAGCTATTTCCTAGTAGCCCTTAATAGCTAAAATTCAAAGATTCTTGAATATTAAATTCTTACTTTTATCTTCATATCCATATTCAAGGACTGCATAAACAATTCAAACGATATTTCAAGTAACTAATAATTAATTTAATTAAATGTCTGTCTCTGCAACAAGCAAATTTAACTACAGTGCTCAAAAATTCTTCTATAAAAGAAAGCAAAGGAAATCGCCTTTCAAGCAGTTAATATCTATTGAAAAAGATTCTAAAAGCCTGACTAAACATCATAGTTCTGAAAAACTAAAACTTTTTCTGCAGCCTAGTGTGATATCATATTCAAAAGCTCCTGAATACCAAATCTCTGTTAAAATGAAAACTGATATTTTAAAACAAACTGAAAGAAAAACTCCATTCCCTGACACTCCATTTATTCAAAGTGAAAGAAAGAAAACACTCTGTCGTGGTCAAGATAAAGATAAAAAAAATCCTCAGAAGCTAGTCATCAACTCTCCCAGTATAATAAAACCAAACCTAACCGGCAAAGGAATCGGGGTTGAAAGTGTTAAAAAAGTTTTCTTAAGTCCTTTCGATGTTTGGAAAAACTTTAATAATATCAAAGGAAAAGTGTTTATTTTAGCCGGAAATTATCCTGATGTTAGAAAAGCCTTAATAAATAGAGGCTGGACTGAAAATGAAGATGCTGAAAGCCCATATTTTAATTTAAAATGGTCTAGAAATGCCAGAATTCCTATAAACCTCCTTGATTGGCAGCTATATAACCATTTCCCAAGAAACTTTGAGCTTTCTGTTAAATGGCAATTATACGAGAATTTAAAAAAGACTGAGCGATCTCCTTTTTACCACCTTCATTTTTTCCCGAGATCCTTCAAATTTGACTCCAAAGGATTTGAAGAATTTTTCGAGTACTACAAAGCTACTTTTGCTCTATCTTTGCTAAAAAATTATATTGAAGACCCTGCAGGTCAAATTATGGAAAAAGTTATCGTAGCTTCTATTATAGGTAAAAGGTTTATTTTGGAAATTGAGAAAGAGAATTATAAGAATTCAAGAATCTCTTCTTTAGTCATGAATTTTGAGTGGAAGATATTATTGTCTAACGATTTGGCTGAGATAAAAACTGCTTTTGGAAGGCTTATGTTGGGACAAGTAATTGATGCCTATGGTAGTGCTGTTGGGGTACTTGCCGAGCTTCAAGAAAAAGATCCTCAGTTTTTTATTTCTGGGAAAAAGAATATCTGGATTGTTAAGGGTGGGAGGAAAAGTAGGGGAAGAGATATTGCATTGTTCAGCAACATTGAATTACTAAAAAATTTTATTTCTAATTCTAACTGCTGGGTTGTGCAGAAATACATAGAAAATCCAATGATTATTTGTAATAAGAAATTTGATATCAGACAGTGGGTACTTGTAAGCTGTTCAGACCCTTTGACTATATGGGTGTATAAACAAAGCTATTTAAGGTTTAGCATAGAGAACTACAATGATGAGGAAATTTCCAACCCTTACATTCACTTGACCAATAACAGCATCTCAAAAAAATCAGAAAAATTTGAATCTTCAAAAATTGAAGGCTGCATGTGGAGCTTACAGCAATTCCAAGAATATCTTATAAAAGAAACTGGGAACGACTTATGGAATACCTCTATCTACCCAGGAATAAAAAAAATAGTGAAGACATCTTTATTAACTATAGGAAACCTAGGCCGGTGCAATAGTTTTGAACTGTTTGGCTATGATTTTATGATTGATGATAAAATGAAGCCCTGGCTTTTAGAGGTTAACTCAAGCCCCGCGATGGACTATTCAACAGTATTTTTTATTTAGACTGTCACTGAAGTTCTTGTGAAAGAAGTTTTGGAGGATTCTATAAAGGTTATTGTTGATTATCCGAATGGAATTAATGATACTGGAGCCTTTGAGCTATGCTACAAATTTAAACCTTGCTTTTAGATTAATTAATTTTGCATAAGGTTAAATTGCATAAACTAATTGAATTCTCTTGTAAATCTAGGATAAACCGCCTAAAATTTTGCATATCTTTATTGATTTTATAAATCTATATTTTGTTGAATAACTTTATATCTTCAAGCCATTAAAGTTTTCTATAAATATAATTTTTAGGTTCAATTCATAAAAATCCTCTATTAAATCGATGAGCCAAATAATATTATAAACTTCTATCTACT
>Ga0073921_1000032_pt1 | contig 10364 bp, 7 predicted proteins | sample GWRWT3_30Apr14_FD_70954 | JGI IMG/M metagenome (GOLD analysis project Ga0073921, IMG submission 70954) | Sand microcosm microbial communities from a hyporheic zone in Columbia River, Washington, USA - GW-RW T3_30-Apr-14 | ecosystem: Engineered > Artificial ecosystem > Sand microcosm >...
AAATCAATTATCGAAATCCTTAAAGCACATCCTCAAATCGATGCCGTTTTACCTACAATGGGTGGACAAACCGCTTTGAACTTGTGTCTGGAAGCAGATGAAAAAGGAATTTGGGAAGATTTTGGAGTACGATTAATCGGGGTTGATGTAAACGCCATTAATATTACCGAAGACAGAGAGCAATTCAAACAATTGCTTCATAAAATAAATGTGCCTACTGCACCCGCAAAAACAGCTACTTCTTTCTTGGAAGGGAAAGAAATTGCACAGGAATTTGGTTTCCCGTTAGTCATTCGCCCTTCATTTACATTAGGTGGAACTGGAGCGGCTTTTGTACATACTAAAGAAGATTTTGACGAAAAACTTTCTTACGGATTAGAAATGTCGCCTATTCATGAAGTTTTAATTGACAAAGCTTTAATAGGTTGGAAAGAATACGAATTGGAATTATTGAGAGATAAAAACGACAATGTTGTTATTATCTGTTCTATCGAAAATATGGATCCAATGGGAATTCATACCGGAGATTCCATCACGGTTGCACCAGCAATGACATTATCCGATACGACTTTCCAAAAGTTACGTGATATGGCCATTTTGATGATGCGCTCTATCGGAAACTTTGCAGGAGGTTGTAACGTACAGTTTGCTGTTTCGCCAGATGATAAAGAAGATATTGTTGCGATTGAAATCAATCCTCGTGTGTCTCGTTCATCCGCTTTAGCATCGAAAGCAACGGGTTATCCAATTGCAAAAATTGCTTCTAAACTGGCTTTAGGATACAATTTAGATGAATTGCAAAATCAAATTACCAAATCAACTTCGGCTTTATTCGAACCGACTTTAGATTATGTAATTGTAAAAATACCACGTTGGAATTTCGATAAATTTGAAGGAGCTGACAGAACATTGGGACTTCAAATGAAATCGGTTGGGGAAGTAATGGGAATAGGACGTTCGTTCCAAGAAGCCTTGCACAAAGCCACACAATCATTGGAAATCAAAAGAAATGGTTTAGGAGCTGATGGAAAGGGATATACCAATTATGAGCAAATTATAGAGAAATTGACTTTTGCGAGTTGGGATCGTGTTTTCGTGATTTACGATGCTATCGCCATGGGAATTCCTTTGAGCCGTATTCATGAAATTACCAGAATCGATATGTGGTTCTTGAAACAATACGAAGAATTGTATGTTTTAGATAAAGAGATTTCTAAATATACTGTAGCTAATTTGCCAAGAGAATTGTTGCTGGAAGCCAAACAAAAAGGGTTTGCCGACAGACAAATTGCACACATGATGAGTTGCAAGGAAAGCCAAGTACATACGTTGCGTACTGAAATGAACATCAACCGAGTGTTCAAATTGGTAGATACTTGTGCGGCAGAATTTAAAGCAAGAACACCATATTATTATTCGACTTTTGAGGCTGAAATAGAAAAAGCAGACGGAACACGTTACGTTGACAACGAAAGTGTTGTAACAGACAAAAAGAAAATAATCGTTCTTGGGTCAGGCCCAAATAGAATTGGACAAGGAATCGAGTTTGATTATTCTTGTGTTCACGGGGTACTTGCCGCCAAAGAATGCGGTTATGAAACAATAATGATCAACTGTAATCCAGAAACGGTTTCGACTGATTTTGATACAGCAGATAAATTGTATTTTGAACCCGTTTTTTGGGAACATATTTACGACATCATCCAACACGAAAAACCAGAAGGTGTTATCGTGCAATTAGGAGGACAAACGGCCTTGAAATTAGCAGAAAAACTGTCTAAATACGGAGTAAAAATCATAGGAACTAGTTTTGATGCCTTGGATTTAGCCGAAGACAGAGGGCGTTTCTCTGATTTATTAACCGAATTAAATATTCCTTTCCCTCAATTTGGAATTGCTGAAACTGCGGATGAAGCCTCTGCTTTAGCAGATACTTTAGATTTTCCATTATTGATTCGTCCTTCTTATGTATTAGGAGGTCAGGGAATGAAAATCGTAATCAACAAAAAAGAGTTGGAAGAGCACGTTATCAACTTATTGAAATCGATTCCAGGTAACAAATTGCTGTTAGACCATTATTTGGCAGGAGCAATCGAAGCCGAAGCAGATGCGATTTGCGATGCCGATGGAAATGTGTATATCATAGGAATTATGGAGCATATCGAACCATGTGGAGTGCACTCGGGAGATTCTAACGCCACTTTACCTCCTTTCAATTTAGGTGAATTTGTGATGCAGCAAATAAAAGATCATACAGAAAAAATTGCAAGAGCTTTGAAAACGGTTGGATTAATCAACATTCAGTTTGCGATTAAAGACGATACGGTTTATATCATCGAAGCCAATCCTAGAGCATCTCGTACGGTTCCATTTATTGCAAAAGCATACGGAGAACCTTATGTGAACTATGCTACCAAAGTAATGTTAGGACACAATAAAGTAACCGATTTTACTTTCAACCCACAGTTGAAAGGATATGCTATTAAACAACCGGTTTTCTCTTTTAGCAAGTTCCAAAATGTGAACAAAGCATTAGGACCAGAAATGAAATCAACAGGAGAAAGTATCTTGTTTATTGATGACTTGAAAGACGATCAGTTCTACGAATTGTACTCCAGAAGAAAAATGTATTTGAGCAAATAAGCTTGAGTTTATATATTGAAAAAGCCTCGTTTGGGGCTTTTTTTATGGAATGTGTTTTGTGTTTTAGGCGATGTTTTCGAGACCGCCCGGAAATGGTCTGTACGCATAATAATGCAAGACTTCTTCGATGGCAACTTTTAAAGCTTCATTTATAGGAAGTATGGTAGTGGCTAATCTACTGTCAATTTGTGAGAGTTGCATGTAGTAATCAGTAAAAACAGGTATGTAGAGTCCTTTGCTGATGGCTTCTTCGGCCGTTTTGTAGTTTTCTTGTTGTCCTTCTTTGATTATTTTGCAAGTAGCTAATCGTAGTTTGCCATATTTGTCTCTACTGGCAGCATACCCAAAAAGCCTGCAAATTAATCCGCGATAGCGATAATTGCTGCAACTTCCCATATTTCTGTCCAGTACAGTAAGTGGTCGGTATAGATGACAATTGCTGTCGGATTTATTGTTTAGCTCGACTAACATTTCCTCGGCTTTCCCGTTTAAAAATAAATACAATGCCCAAGGTAAAAACTCTAGTGGCGTAGCATTGATGTCTGGAGTGGAACAACACTTGCCGCAACCGGTGCGACACTGTAAATGAGTTTCTGATTGGAACACCGTAACTTCATTTTCAAGACGGTCAAATAATTCTTCGACCAATCGAACCTTGTGTTCTATAGACATTAATTTCTTGGTAAGGTAGGCTATTAAAAACCGTTACAGCGATAATACCATTTTACTTGCGGATTATATTTTGAAACTAATTTACGTTTACGTGTGTGACGTTTAATTTGTATTAATGAGATTGTTTTTTGTGGTATAATGGTTTGTTCTTGTGCATCATTGTTGAGTGGCAAAGTTGGATACATTTGATTAAATATCGAATAGAGGTTTGTTTTTTGTTTTAAAAATCACAAATAGCTATGAATTTCTCATAGCTATTTGTGATTTTTACTCGCTAATGTAGGCACAGTTTGCAAAACTGCACTAACGATTGTCTAATATTAGCGCTATCTGGGTACTTTTGTTTTTTTCTTAATTAGTAATTGTTATAATACCTGTCATTGATGAATGAAACTCACAGATGTAATATAATGTATTTGGTGCATTACTTGGTACCGTAAAAGTTATAATTCCATTTGATGATCCATTGTTGGTTACCCCATCACTGAATGGATTTAGAGTTCCTGTACTTTGAACACTTTTAATTAGAAAAGGATGTCCAGGTGTATTTACAGTGAAAGTATATGTTTTTCCTCTTTGGAATGTTAAATTAGGATTATTACTATTGGTTAAACCATTTCCGTTAAAAACATAAGATGTAGCTCCTGAGTTAGTAACATTATAATTTACAGTAGTAGGATTTCCAGTATTAGATCCAATATTTCCTTGAGCGATTATTGTTGCCAAATTGTTAGCACTTTGATGAACATTTATGTATCCATTAAAATTCAATAGTTCCTCATAGGTTATGGGGGTTCCATTATTAAGCTTATTCACGCTAGTCTCACTCTTTCCAGTAGCACCGGTGATATTGGTAAGATCAATTGCTATAGGTCCTCCCTGGGCGGCAGTATTGAGATGGATGTGTGCGGGAGAACTAACTCCTGCAGTTGTTCCAGTTATGGAGATACTTACTAAAGTTTCACCGCTAACCCTTTTTGTGAATTTCGCTGTTCCGCTTATCGCGTTGTTAGAAACCGCGCTTAAAGTATACGTTTTGCTAGTATTAGTAAGTTCATTCTTACCAATGTCGCCTTGTGCTATTAATGTTGATATGGCTGTAGCACTTTCATGAACATTTATATAACCATTAAAAATCAAGAGCTCATCATAAGTGATGGCTGCTCCAGTATTGAGTTTATTTACACTAGTTTCACTTTTACCAGAAGATCCATTTACCGGTGTGAGATCTACTACTACACCGCCTGTCTGAGCGACAGTATTGAGGTGAATATGTGCAATAGAACTAACTCCTGGAGTTGTTCCAGTTAGTGCTATACTTACCAAAGTTTTACCGCTTACTCTTTTAGTGAATTTTGCAGTACCACTTATGGCGGTATTAGAAACGGCACTTAGGGGGTACGTTTTGCTAGTACTTGTAAGTTCATTTATACCAATGTCGCCTTGCGCAATCAATGTTTCAAGATCAACTACACTAAGGTGCACATTAACATAACCATCTAAATTTATTAACTGATCATAAGTGATTGGTGAGCCATTATTTAAAGTTTTAACCACCGTTTCACTTTTACCTGTACTTCCATCAACAGCTGATAGGTCAAGTGCAATAGCTCCGCCTTCTGCAGCTGAATTAGCGTGGATATGTGCAGGGTGAGTTCCACCAGCACTAGTGCCGTTTAATTGAACTGTGATCAGAGTAGCATCATCATTTCTTTTGGAAATAGTAACGGTTCCGCTAATGGAAGGGTTCGATTTATTGAACAAAACGAATTGTTTTGATTCCCCGGTGAGTTGTGGCAAAGCCTCGTCATCACTACATCCAGTAAAAAACGTCATACTGGATAAAAGTAAACATGATAAAAAATATAATTTTAAAAATTTTTTCATAATCTTCATTGTTTAAGTTTTAAGTAAAAAAGTTAAACAAAACTAACGAAAATAATTATTCATCACTTGTTAATTTGTGATTTATTTAACATATTTTTTTATTAAACGACCGAAGAGGTCCTTCAAAGCAGAACTATCTACATACCCAAAATTCCAAAAAATGAATCCCTTTTCAGTCTTCTGATGGTTACTTCAAAAGACTTAAATCCGATATATTGTAACTGGTGTATATGCTCAAAGATGAACTTGTTTAACAGCCATCTTCTTTAGCTGTTACAGAAAGCCCGAGGTGTTGTTTTAACAATGAATTTATTCTTGTAGTCGATCCTTATCATCATTGGTTTCTCCCGTTTGTTTATAAGATTGCTCAATTTACGCAGTATTCTCTTTAAAAGTAATCTGTAATTATTTTTTCTTCAATTTTTCCTTAAAAAAATCTATGGTTCTTGTCCAAGATAAAGTGGCGGCTTTTTCATCGTATCTGGGAGTCGTATTGTTATGAAAACCATGATTCACACCGTCATAGAAATAAGCAATATGTTCTATTTTGTTCTTTTTAAGGATGGCTTCAAAAGCGGGCCAACCTTCATTTACGCGCGTGTCTAAACTAGCATATTGCGCTAGGATAGGCGTTTTTATTTTTTCGGCTTCAGCTGCCGTGGGTTGCCCACCGTAATACGGAACCGCGGCACACAAATCTAGGATTTTTACCGCCATCATATTGGCAATCCAACCGCCAAAACAAAATCCTACCACACCAATACGACCATTACAATCTTTGTGGGATTTTAGGTATTCGTAGGCTGCAATGAAGTCTTCGAGCATTTCCTCACGGGTACGTTTTTTTTGTAATTCTCTTCCCGCGTCATCATTTCCGGGATAACCGCCCAGAGGTGATAATGCGTCTGGTGCCAAAGTAATGAATCCTTCCACGGCTGCTCTTCGTCCTACATCTTCAATATACGGATTCAGTCCACGGTTTTCATGTACGACGATGATTCCCGGTAATTTCTTTTTGGTTCCTGTGGGTTGGGATAAAAGACCTTTAATTTTTCCTCCGCCTTTAGGAGAATCGTAAGTGATGAATTCTGATTTTAATCGGGGATCACCGGGTTTTATCAAAATAGAATCAATATAATTTGGTGTCATAAAGCTAAGGAGTGACGGTAGTGTTAGCGCTCCTACCGCAAACATGGATAGTTTCTCGACGAATTGTCTTCGTTCAATTTTGTTATGGGCGTAATCATCGTATAAGTCAAATACTTCCTGACTGATATCCTCTTTGGTTAGTTTTTTCATAGCTTTTATTTTGATTCAACTAATTTAGGAAAAAAAGCGATAGTTTTAGTATTAGTGGAAACTGCAATTTTTTTAGTTTTAATTTTGAAAAGTAGAAATCTGATTTTTCTATCATTTCAATTTTAAAAATAAAACTACAGCTTAAAACAACATTAGTCAGTATCTATGGGAAGACTCAACAAGTGTATCACTTCGGCATCTTCCACTTGGTTGAATTCTTCATAAAATCCGCCCACACCTCTAAAATATTTGGAAGCTATTAGATAGATAAACTCATCAGCATTTTTTTTAAATACAGGCACTTTGTCATTAGGTATCACAGGTGTAGCCACAATTATTTTTGCTGGATTTTTTTTTCGAAGCATGCTTATACTGGCAAGTAAAGTATTTCCTGTAGCGATACCATCATCTACTAAGATTATATTTTTTTCTTTCACATCCAGCGGTTTTCTATTGCCCATGTAATGTTGATATTTCTCGGTCATTAATTTCCGCAATCGAATAATTTCATGGTCAATGTATTTTTTAGGAACATTTGGATGTTCATCAAGAATCATAGAATCTGATGAGATGGCGCCTATCGCAAATTCGGTGTTACTGGGATGTCCTATTTTTTTTGAAAGAACGATGTCTAAAGGAAGGTGTAAACTTTTAGCAATTACATATCCCACAGGTACTCCGCCTCTGGGAACGGCAAGTACTATGGTGTTGCTATTCTGGTATTTTTTTAGTTTTTCTGAAAGCAATTTACCCGCCTCAATTCTATCTTTTAACATCCCTTAATACATGATTCTAATTTTATGTTGAAATAAAAAAAAAGTATATAAAGGTATTGATTTTTAAATCATTATGATTATTTTTTAAAAACATTTAGTGTAAAAATTATGAATTATTAAAAAAAAGAAAGTTCTTGAAAGCGAACATTAATGAGAGATTTAAAACTGTTATTACAAATAAAAGAATAGTATTGTAAAAATAAGTTGGAATTTAGGAAGGGCATATTCTAAAGGTGAAATCACTTCCTAATTTATAAAAGGTTTTTTGCTATTTTTACCTCACAATAAATGAATAGCAATAACCGCAATGAAGAAAATAAATTCAAAAGCAAAGGCAGATACAAATACTGGTTTTGGAACAAATGCCAATAATTATGGTGGACGTTTTGTAAATAAAAATGGAACAGCTAATGTAGAGAAACGCGGCATGCATCTTTTGCATCGCATTAGTTGGTATCATACCATGATTGATTTGCCAAGATGGAAATTCATGTTAATTCTTTTGTTGTTTTACGTGGGTATGAATTTTCTATTTGCGTTGCTGTATTATGTCATCGGAATCGAAAATTTAAATGGGATTGATGTTACAGGCTCAAATTGGGTTCAATTTGGTCAAGCCTATTTTTTTAGTGCACAAACTTTTACAACAGTGGGGTATGGACACATTAGTCCTTCTGGTTTTTTGACCAGTTTGTTAGCGGCTGCTGAGGCTTTGATAGGGTTATTGAGTTTTGCAATTGCTACTGGTTTATTCTTTGGACGTTTTAGTAAGCCAACCGCTTTTTTGAAATTTTCTCACAATGCCCTGATCGCTCCTTATGGAGAAATAAAAGGTCTAATGATACGAATTACACCTTTCAAAAACACCAATTTCACTGATGCTGAAGCCAAAATAACTCTAGGTATGAGTGTGGAGGAGAATGGTGCTAAAACGAATAGATTTTATACTTTAGATTTAGAATTGGAGAGAATAAATGCATTAACCTTAAGCTGGACTTTGGTACATCCCATAACTGAAAACAGTCCGCTGTATAACTTGACCAAAGACGATTTTGATAGTATCCATGGAGAAATTCTTGTTTTTATAAAAACCTTTGATGACATGTTTAGTAATACCGTTGCCATTAGAACTTCATATACTTTTGAGGAAGTTATCTATGGAGCAAAATTTGAACCTATGTATACTAGAAGTACTGATAATTCCAAAACAGTTCTTGATTTAGACAAATTGAATGCTTTTTACAGCGTCACTTTAGAATAATACAATAGTTTTCAAATTATTTCAAATTTATAATAAAATTTATTTTACATTTGTTTATTAAATTTAGACAAATGATGAACAATATAAAAAGTGTGTTTAGTATAAAAGATCTTGAAAATCTTTCAGGAATCAAAGCACATACTATACGAATCTGGGAGAAAAGATATGATATTCTTCAACCGATGCGTACAGATACTAATATCCGATTGTACGATTTGGCTAGTTTGCAAAAACTATTAAACATAACTTTGTTGCATGACTATGGCTATAAAATTTCAAAAATAGCGACCTATCCACAAGAAAAAATTCCATCGCTTGTACGAGAAATAATTTCGAACAAAACGGCCAAAAGTCATGCAATCAGTGAGTTTAAAATGGCAATGATGAATTTTGATCAAGAATTGTTTTTCAATACATACAATTGGTTGATTGCTGAAAAATCATTCAAAGAAGTTTTTCATCAAGTCTTTATTCCTTTGATGAATGAGTTGGGATTATTATGGCAATCAGATACAATAACACCAGCCCATGAGCATTTTGTTAGTTATTTAATCAAGCAAAAATTGCTCATAAATACAGAGAAACTTCAAGTGTTGAAGCAAACAAAAAAAGATAAAGTTTTTGTGCTTTCGCTACCAATGAATGAAATTCATGAACTTGGGTTGATGTATTTAAATTATGAAATTCTCTTGCTAGGTTACAAAACCATCTATCTGGGCGAAAGTATGCCTATCAGTAATTTGAAAGATTTAAAAAAACATTTTGACTCTATTGTTTTTATTTCGTACTTCACAGTGCAACCTGAAAGGGATATTTTAAACGACTATGTTCAAAAAATGGCTGATGAATTATTAGATGACAATACGGAGTTATGGTACACAGGACGTTTGGTTGAATTTATTAACAAAGAAGGGCTTTCAGATAAAATATCAATTTTCAATTCCATTTCTGAATTAGTGGATGAAATTTAATTTTTTTGTTTAAACTTTTTGTATATTTGCTAAACAAATGAAAGAAATAAAAAAAATAACAATAATAGGTTCGGGGTTTTCCTCACTTGCAGCTTCCTGTTATTTAGCGCAAAGCGGTCACGATGTAACCGTTTATGAAAAAAATGCAACAATTGGAGGAAGAGCAAGACAATTAGAAATGGAAGGTTTCACCTTTGATATGGGACCAAGTTGGTACTGGATGCCGGATGTATTTGATCGTTTTTTTGCTGATTTTGATAAAAAAACTTCGGATTATTATGAGTTAATAAAGTTGTCACCTGCGTATCGTGTGTATTACGGAATCGATGACTTCGTTACCATTGCAGATAATTTAACTGACATCATATTTGCTTTTGAAGCGATTGAAAAAGGTAGCGGAAAAATATTAAATGATTTTATGGCTGAAGCCAAAAGCAATTATGACATTGCAATAAAGGATTTAGTATACCGTCCGGGAGTTTCTCCATTAGAATTAATAACAGTTGAAACGGCTAAAAAAGTAGGACAGTTTTTCAGCAACATCAGTAAAGATGTTCGGAAGAAATTTAAAAATCAAAGGCTGATTCAAATTTTGGAATTTCCAGTTTTGTTTCTTGGAGCAAAACCCTCAGATACACCTTCTTTTTATAATTTTATGAATTATGCTGATTTTGGTCTTGGAACCTGGCATCCTAAAACAGGAATGTTTGATGTGGTTCGTGCGATGGAAAGTTTAGCAAGAGAATTAGGAGTTACGTTTCACACGAATTCAAATATTGAAAAGATAATTGTTGAGAATAAAACAGCTAAGGCTTTAGTTGTAAATGGCGAAACAATTACATCTGATTTGATTTT
>Ga0073921_1000033_pt1 | contig 10354 bp, 7 predicted proteins | sample GWRWT3_30Apr14_FD_70954 | JGI IMG/M metagenome (GOLD analysis project Ga0073921, IMG submission 70954) | Sand microcosm microbial communities from a hyporheic zone in Columbia River, Washington, USA - GW-RW T3_30-Apr-14 | ecosystem: Engineered > Artificial ecosystem > Sand microcosm >...
TTTTGCCTTCTTCACTGTTCGGATAATTATCAGCCACTACTTGCAATGCATTTTTGTAAGCTGTTACTCCTTTTAGTTTTCCAATGGCATTTGCTTTAAGCAGTTCGAATTTTGATACAATTTCATCTCCCGAAAACTGATTAATCAAAGCGTCTGAGTTCTCTAAAACCGAAACAAATTGTTCTTGTTGGTATAATTTATACCATTTAGTATAGGCACTTTCCGGTGTCTCATTTACTGAAGCCACACTGGAGCTTGTGTTGTTCATAATTTGTGCATAACGAGAATCCGGATATTGAGCCGATATTCTTTTTCTCATCGCTTCCGCTTTACTTGCATCCGTAATTTGATATAGTTTATACAAATTATACATCGATGGCAGCACCAGTTTTTCCTCTGGATTATTGTTTAATAATTGTTCCAGTTTAGCGATGGCCAAATTATTTTCTTTGAATTTTTCTTTATAAATAATTCCTAATTGGTAATACGCAAAATTACGTTCTTTACCTATGCTGTCTATCTCCGTTTGTGCTATGGGAAGTTGTTTCAAATAAAAATCTGTGGTGTATTGCTCCACGATTTTCTCTGCTGTTGAAACCTCTTCAACAGTTTCTTTATCATCATTCAACGGATCAGCCGAAGTTGAATTTACAGCGCTGGATGAGACTCTCCAATTACCATTCGGAGTTCTGTCGCCCCACGTTTTTTTAAATTCTATTTTTCCAAAAGCCACCGTTGTAGGATTATAAAAATAGAAAATACTACCTGCTTGTTGTGAGGAAACATTTGGAATAGCCGGCGGCATCAACGCCGATTTTTTGGCCGGTTTTCCCGGTTCCTGACTAGAAGCCGGATCAATAGAACTGGTTGTACTATTCCTTTCTATGTTTTCTTGTTTTTCTTTTCGTTTTTCTTCTAAAACTCTTTTGACTTCATCCTCTTCTTTTAATTTAACGATGTACTTTTCAAAATAAGCTATTTTATCGCTCTCATTTAATGAAACAACATTCAAAATACTGTCATTTCTTTTGGCAAGAGCCTCATACAAAATCACTTCATCCAGATTAGTTCTAATTTTTTTAATTTTATTATGCTCTCTGGTTTTGTCATTGAGTTTTACCAATGTACTGTCATAATATTTTGCAGCGGCAGGATATTCTGCATTTCTAAAATACATATTTCCTAAATTTCGGTAATTTGAAGCTACTAAATAGGAATCTTTTGAATCTGTTCTTAAGGATAAGTTGTAAAAATCTAATGCTTTCTTCTGGTCGTTTTTTTGATCATAAAACACCGCCATATGATGAAAAATTAAATCTTTATACGGTCTATTTTCTCTGTCTTTTGCCAGCTTATCAAATGTTTTTGTAAAGGAATTGAAATCACCGTTTTGATAATCAAACAATTCTGCTTTTTTAGCATGCGCCTGAATAACAAATTTCCTGTCCGCTTTTCGGTTCATGTCAATCACTGATTGATACGAAGCAACAGCACTGTCCTTGTATCCTAATTGCTGATACAATTGTCCCAAAACAAAACGATATCGTGCTCTTTCCTGATTTACTTTGGTAAATTCAATGGCTAGTTTTAGTTTAGCAACTGCGCTGTCTTTTTCTTCTAAATTTAAAAAAGACTCTGATAAAAGCGCATTTGCATCCGCAAAAACTTGTTTTTTTACTTCGTGGTCTTCTAATAATTTACTTATGTTTTTTATTACCAAAGCATCGTTTCCTAAACGCATATTTGTTTTTTCACGCCAAATTTTAGCCTCATAAATCTTGCTGCTGTTGGGATATTTGTACAAAATATAATTGAATGCGTCAAGTGCAGGAACAAATCGTTGGTCGTAATAACGGGATTTACCAAGCATAAGATACGCTTCGTCAATTTGTGTGTTTTTCTCTCTTCCGCCAATGTTCATGGAATGTTTCTGGATGGCTTTGGTCGCTTTGGCTTCAGCCAATTCAAAATTTGTGTTTTTAGGTTTTGTTGTGGAAGTGAAGTCTTCTACAATTTGCATTTTTTCTATTGGCAGACGTTTCCAGAAATCGTCATCGCTGTTGGATTTTATTTCCTTGACTCCTTTGTCCAAACCTACTTGACCGTTGTATAAAATATTATATTTTGTACTTAAGGCGTGGGAATTTCTGGCCATAAAAGTATCTCTCTTAGTAGAACAAGCTACTAAAAAACCGAAGAATAAGAAGAAAAATAACTGTTTAAATCTATTGACTTTCAATGGAAAACGTTTTTATCAATTAACTTTTAAATATGCTTTTTAGTATACTGACTGGTAAAAATACGTTTCTTTTTGATATCGTGAAAATTATCAGGGTTTATTTGAGTCTGTTGTGCGCGTGAGGGATGTAACGGAAATCCTTTTTTATTCTTTTTTTTCAAGAATAAAAAGATTGAGAGTGAAAGCCCGACCCGGATTTTTTTTCCGGGTCACGCCCAAATTAAACTCTTATTGGCATTTGAAAGACTAAAAATAAACCGCGAATTAGCGGTTGAGTTATATTCTGTTTAAACCGCAAAAAACGCTTCTAGTTCCTTTAATGTTTCCTCAGAAGTTTGAATATCTTTGACCACTTCGCCTTTATGCAAAGCGACAATCCTGTCACTCACCTCAACGGTGTGCAACAAATCGTGGCTGGAAACCAGTACGGTAACATCTGGATTATCAGCTAAATCCTTGATGATTTTCTTTAATCGAAATTGTGTCGTTGGATCTAAATTAGCAAACGGTTCGTCCAAAATAATCACTTCTGGATTCCCGATTAATGTGGCGATGATGCCCACTTTTTTTTGATTTCCTTTGGATAAATCGCGTAAATATTTTTTGTTTTTAAGGATTTCGCCGTTGAAAAATTCTTCGTGTGTGGCCAATAAAGCATCGACATCGGCTTTATTTTGTCCGCGTAAATCGCCTATGAAATAAAAATATTCTTCGGGCGTTAAGTAGCCAATCAAGAAGCTTTCGTCCAGAAAGGAAGCCGTGAATGGTTTCCAGTTTTCGCTGGTGTTTACTTGTACCTCGTTGTTGACAATATTCCCTGTTGAAGGCTGGATTAAATCTAATAAAAGGCTGAAAAAAGTGGTTTTTCCGGCTCCGTTATTCCCCACTAATCCAAAGCTTTCGCCTTTTTTTATTTCTAAAGTATCTATTTTTAATACGGTTGTTCCGTTGTATGTTTTCGAAAGGTTGTTTACTTGTATCATTTTTGAAAAAGTTTATTCGGTTATTTGTTGATTTCGTTAATCGCTTGATTATCCTTTTTGTTTGTATGCAGCAATGGTTGCGTATTTCTCTGATTTGTAAATTTTCTCAATCAAGGAAAAAACTTTGTTTTTTAATGCAAATCCGATCACTCCCATCGACGCTACTAATGCTAATCCTACATTGGGATTGCCTAATTTAGCACCTAACCAATACATTAAAACGGGCAATCCTAATTGCGGCAGGGAAATTAGCATGGTTTTTACGTTGAATGCTTTTTTATCTCCAAAAGCGCCTTTACCGGAACTCAAATCGATTGGCGTTTTGGTATACGCGCCACCCAACAAAACCAAATGGGAATTGACTCCAATATTATAAATCGCACCTACAACAATGGTTAAATACACCTGCCATCCAAAATAGAGGTAGAAAGAAGCAATTGTTGTGGTCACTATTGTAGCGATTACCATCAACCACCATTTAGAACTCAAATAGCCTTTGTAAGGAATATTTTGTGTCATCATTAACGGATAATAGGCACTGTCCCAGCTCGGTACAAATTGTCCGAAAGTGATTAAGAATCCTCCCGAAACGAAAATCCCGGCAAAAATGTGCATTACAGGATTGTTGTACACTTCAATTGCATTGGTAAAGAAAAGAAAACCATAAAAAAGAAACATTATGCTCAGTCCTACAGTGGTTTTTGAACGCTTGTTTCTTTTGATTAATTTAATGTCATTTTTCAAGAAAGTTCCAATGGTTCCAAATTGATTCAACCAAGTCAACTCCTCCGTTTTAGCAACATCATGTTTGTTAGACAATCCCGCATCCAGGTATAAATTCTTTTTGAAATACTGGAATGTGATATAATATATAGCGATTAAAGCCAAAACCGGAATGGCAAAAGCCCAATACGTATTGAAAATAGCATCAAAAAATGGCGCGGTATAATCCGTAACATTAAAGAATCCATAATAATGCAACCCTCCTAAAACAGCTGCTATTGCTAAGAAAATGGCAAATAAATTGTCTTTATTACTCAGTAGAATATTTAAAAAATTATTGATAAATATCAAAGAAGACAATGCCACATACCAAAGCACCACTGACACTGGATCATAACCTTCAATAATCAAAACAACACTAAACGGAATCAAGAAAAAACCATGCACCAAATTGAAGAAGGACAAAACGGTTTTTCCTAAAGAGAAATGAACAATAGTGGATTTTTTTATTGGGAAAATCAACATCGGACGAATGTTCATCACGGGGATTTTTTGCAAGAGCAATCGGATGATTAAATCCATCAATACATAGTAAATCATGAATTTGTTTACCGTTACAATTGGGTCTAAATTCATTTTCTTCAGAATATAAAATGCCCCGACTCCTAATGCTAAGAAAATTAAAATGAAATAAGCGGCCACGAAACCCATCAGGATTTTTAAAGCCAAATTAGTTGCGAAGGAAGCCGATCTAAAAAATGCTTTCCATTCGAGATAAAGAAATTTTTGAATCATAGTTTGGTTATTTTGGTTTTATAGTATGTAGTCAAAATAAGAAAACGTTACAAATTTTCTAATTTATATTCTGGGTAGGTTTGTTTTAAATAGGCTTCAGCCTTGGAAGGGATGACTCTGAATAAAATATAATTTAAAATTCCAAAAAGCACTATCATAAAACTTACGGAGAAAATCCAATAATCATTTAATAAATATCTTTCTGCACGACTGCTTATTTGAATAAAAAAATAAAACGGAACCGTAAAAGCTCCTGAGGAAACGCCATATTGGTTGATAATTTCTTCAAACAACCATTTCTTTTTATTGGTCTCTTTTTTTATCTTTTTGATTTTCTTATTCTTGTAAAATTCATGAAAAATAAATCCAAAATAAATAATACAAATACCTATTAAAATATAATCGTTGTAAATACTTGTTTTCAGAATATTAAAAAGTAAAAGGGTCATTACTATCGTTAATAAAATTTTCGGCACTTTAAAAAACGTTTTAAAATGTTGAAACACTAACCGATTGTATTTTTTCTCTAGAGCAGTTTGCCGACTTTCTACCACATCCATAAATCCAAAAACGCCAAACTTCCTAAATTCTTTATGTAGAACTTCGTCAAAAGTAAGCTTGGGATTTTGTTTCCATTCGGTCTCTATGGCGTTTGCCAAATGATCGACTAATTCAGTTTGTAGATCGTAATATTCCACATAATGCTGACGGGTAAAAAGGTAGAGTTGGTCTATTTGTTGAGGGGTTAGTTTCATAAGAAAAGATTATACAAATTTTAACTTTTTTACTATTTTATGGTGTTCAAAAGCCATCGTTAATTGAAAAATAGAATACGTAAAGGGAAAACCTAATAAAAAGCAATTGATACAATTATGCCAAAAGGAATTATTGATATCAAAAATTTTTAATGGATTACTAATCATGTTAAACTGAAAAATAAATAAAAATAGTAACCAACCTCTGTAAAGAAACAACCGCCCGTAAGTTGTTTTTATTTTGGAATTCCATATTAAAAACATACTTATAGATGTGGCTAAAACCAATAGTAAACATGCTCCTCTCATTCCTAAACTAAGAATATTAAACGTCTGTTCCAACTGAATATTTGAAACAATAAGAGCTAAAACAAAACCAAAAACAAGAGCTGACAATAATACAATGACAGTCTGTCTTTTAGAATACGAAATCAGTTTATCCACTACAACTCTTGGTGCTTGAAAAAACACTCCTAACCAAGCACTACTTGAAGAAATTACTAATGAACTTTTCCATTTTTCAAAAACTGATTTGTAAACAAGTTCAAATGAAATTTCTTCATTACTCATTTTCTCCTCAATTTCTGAAGCAATGTGGTCTAATAATTCTAATTTGACATCTTGATAAACAAGACCGTTTAAAATTAAGGTTTCTTCAATTTGAGCTATTTGTTCTATGGTTAATTTCATCTTCAAAAAATTAAAATTCTAATTTTGGACTTGGGCTCACTAAACTCTGCATGTTTCGAATAAAATCTTCTAGTTCTGTGAGTCGGTTTACGGTTTCTTTCTGCCCGCTTTCCGTGAGTTTGTAATATTTACGCATCCTATTATCCACTTTTTCAATCTCGACATCCAGCAAACCTTCGGCTTCCAGTTTGTGCAAAGCCGGATATAAAGCGCCTTCGGTAATGTTGAGTTCGCCTTGGGTAATCGCCTTTACTTTCTGCGTGATTTCATACCCGTACATCTTGCCGTTTTCTTCCAGCAATTTCATGATAATCGTATTCAGGCTTCCTTTGTATAGTTGTGAGTTTTTCATGATTCAATCGGTGCAAGTTTTGTGGTATTTCTTACTTTAAAAATCAAATATACATAAGAATCTTATACATAGCAATTTTAGGTATACAAATTTTCAATACTTTTGATTTTTAGAAACCTAATGTGTTTCCTATCTTTGTAAAAAAATAATCACATGCCATCTTTTTTAAAACTAATAATAAAAGAAGTAAAACGCGAAACCAAAGACGCTGTTTCCATACTTTTTAACGTACCTGAGGAATTAAAAGCAAATTATACTTTTGTTGCAGGTCAATATATCAATTTAAGATTAACCTTAGACGGCGAGGAAATTCGTCGCGCGTATTCTATTTGCTCGGCGCCTGACAGCGGAGAATTGCGTATTGCAGTGAAAGCAGTGAAAAACGGTGCTTTCTCTCAATTTGCTAACACAAAACTCAAAGCTGGAGATGTTCTTGAAGTAGGAAAACCGGAAGGAAAATTTACTTTCGAACCACAAGTTGGCCGACAAAAAAACTACGTCGCTTTTGTAGCCGGAAGCGGAATTACACCAGTACTTTCCATCTTGAAATCAATATTAAAAAATGAACCTAAAAGTTCTTTTGTATTGGTTTACGGTAACAAATCTCCCGAAGAAACCATCTTTCATCAAGAATTACACGATTTGCAATTGCAATATGTGGGTCGCCTTTTTGTACATTATGTTTTCAGTCAAGCCAAAGCAGAAAATGCTTTATTTGGGCGAATTGAAAAATCGACTGTGAATTTTGTCTTGAATAACAAACACAAGGAATTAGAGTTTGATAAGTTCTATTTATGTGGACCGGAAGAAATGATCAATACTGTTTCTGGTGTTTTGAAAGAGCATAATATTAAAGAATCGGCTATAAAATTTGAATTGTTTTCTTCTTCTACCAAAGAAAACAAAATAGAAAAATCATTAGAAGGACATTCTAAAATCACTATAATGGTAGATGACGAGGAAACGACTTTCGAAATGTCACAAAAACAAACTGTTCTTGATGCTGCTTTAAAACAGGGCATTGATGCTCCTTATTCTTGCCAAGGCGGAATCTGTAGCAGCTGTCTGGCTCGCGTTACCTCCGGAACTGCCGAAATGACTAAAAACTCTATTCTTACCGATAAAGAAATAGCCGATGGTTTGATTCTTACCTGTCAAGCGCATCCAACATCAGAAACTATTTATGTAGATTATGATGACGTTTAGAAAACTGTTTCATTTTTGATAGCGGTGTTCAATTAAAAAAAAGAGTTTGCACATTGCAAACTCTTTTTTTTAACTAAATGTTGTAAAAACATCTTGTGATATATAATTTAAGACTTAATTTTTCTAAATTCCTTAATGGTTCAAAACACTTTAAATTTTTTTAACAATCGCTTCAACAGCAATCCTTCTCATCACATCATGATTACTGATGAGTTGTAGTACCAAATTTAAAATCAACTTATTAACCCATTATAGAAAAGCATTCCACAAGAAAATATTTTTTTGTCTTTTGTTTTCTTCTTTATCCTCGCCATATTTAAACCAATCCTTTGTTTTTTCTTCTATCATCGATTTTAGTCCTATTAAATCATAGGTTTTTTTGGCTGTGATTGGTTTTATGTCAGATGGGTTACTGATTTTTAAATCTATTTTGGTCGCTATAAACGAAGTGTATAATCTTGGTATTGAAAGCCCCAAAATCATACCCGGTAAACCATTTATTGAACATGGACCGCCAGAAATGGTGATGTCGTCCGTGTAAAAAGCAAACACATATACGTCATCCATTATTTTTCCAACGGCTTTTCGGCAATTATAACCTGCTATTTCTCTATGCTCATTGGTGATTTTCCATTGTATATTTGGTATGCTGTCATCTATTACAAAATTAGTTCCTACTATTTGCTTTTGCATATTCATTTTTCTTGCCGTAAAATCAGAATACCAGATATTTTCTTCATCTGCATCTTTTTCGTGTTTTGGTATTCTTGTTTTTGGACTCCATCTGTCAAATTTGTAGATGCTTTTGTTATCCGCAAAAGTATAGGTGAAATAGGATATTTTTAGGTCGGACAGGTTCTCTTTCATCATCTCATCCCAGCTATCATTGCTCATCGTTTTTTTGAGATTCGTATTTACTTCATATTCAATTACAGCTTCATCTATAAATTGCTGTGCTTTTGATGTAATTGTAAAAAGTAGTGCTGCTATAAAAAAAAGTATTGATTTCATATGTTGATATTTATTGTTTTTTATCAGTCATATGTAATTCGCATATCATCATTGGTGTTCTCGACCCAATTACAGTCATGCTCATTTCATATATAGATAATTAGATTTTTTGAATGCTCATTATTGCAATTCCTTGAACTTCGTTTAGGACAGTTGCTAATTTATTTCTTTACTGTTTCTCCTTTTCTCCTTTGTTTTTAAAATTCCAGGTAAAGCCTATCATAGCATATCTTTTTAGCCTGTCGTTTCGTTCCTCACCTATTATATTTTCATAAACATATCTATTGATGCCTACATTTTGATTGAGAATATCCCGTACTAAAATATAAGCCGTAAACTCATCATTTTTGAAGGTGCGTTGCAACCTTGCATTCCACAATTGATTGGTAAGATTGGTTTGGAAATCGGTCGTTTTTTGACGAGAATTTAAATTGTAGTCTGTGGACAATTTCCATTTTTCTCTAAAATAAACCCCTATATTCAGGTCCAAATTATTAGTGTTAAATGATTTTACTTCATCATTTTGAGAAGTACTGTTTCTGTTATTTGAAAATCTATTACTTAAACTAAATTCGTATTTCTTATCTTTTGATTTATTTAAATAAATTGAAAATCCTGAATTTAAAGTACTGGAATTATTGATTTTGCTATTAATACTAAGTACGGATTTGTTATAGCTAACAGATGGATTAAGATTAACCTGTAAATCTATTTTTTTTACCTTAAATCCATATCCAAAATAAAAATTACCAGAAAAATTACCGTTTGTGTTTATAGGCGTGGTAATCGTTTTAGCACTTTCCGGATCTATATCTTTATTGTAAGAAATTAAATTGGAAGTCGTTCTAAAAAAAATATTTTGGTAAAAATGCGATTCTGTCAAAATACTATAACTATTGTGTGATATGCTTATACTATTGGTAAAGGATTGCTTTAAATCCGGATTCCCTAAAGTTTGATTAAAAAAATCTTGATTGTTTCTCAAAGGCTGTAATTGATCTATAGTAGGCTGTTTGGTAGCGCCTTGATAATTGAAACGTAAATTACTGTTGCTTTTGTACTTGTAGGAGAAATTTGCAGTTGGGAAAAAGTTGGTATAGCTGCGCTTGTATTCTTTGTTTAAGGTTTGATCTTGCAAATCAAACGAAGTAAAACCAAAGCCACTTCCTAAGCTATAATTTATTTTTTTGGCATTATAACTCAATTTTATATTGGGCTTGTTCGTTGTTATTGTCTGTTTGAACTGGTTTGATAGAGAATCTACAATCACATCATACTTGCCTGTAACATCTGAATAATCATAGGTTAAATAATTGCTTTCGCCAGTGTTATGAGTAATTTGATAGGCAAATTGCAATGCAAATTTCTTACCAATAGGCTCTGTATAATTAACGTTTACAGCAAGATTTTGATTTGTTTTTTCTCCTATTTTGTTTTGGTCCACATCATCTCTGGAGGAAAAAACACCTCCTTCATAACTTTCGTTGGAAGACTTTAAAAAATTATTTGCATCCGTATTCAACGTGTTCCAACTACCGTTTGCGGAAAATGTACGACGGGCTTTGGTAAATTTATGTTTGAACAAAACACTGGCAAACAA
>Ga0073921_1000037_pt1 | contig 10096 bp, 8 predicted proteins | sample GWRWT3_30Apr14_FD_70954 | JGI IMG/M metagenome (GOLD analysis project Ga0073921, IMG submission 70954) | Sand microcosm microbial communities from a hyporheic zone in Columbia River, Washington, USA - GW-RW T3_30-Apr-14 | ecosystem: Engineered > Artificial ecosystem > Sand microcosm >...
TCATCAAAATTTAAATTTATTCATTACCTAGTAACTATTAACTTTAAAAAAAAGAGTTATTCTTGAACCGAAAAAATTCAATTGAATTGATGACGAAAGATTATTTGGCAAAATAAACATGAGACTCGATTTAAAAGGTATCGAGATACCTTTTAAAGGAACTCTAAATGAATATGAAGCGGCCGGGGTCGCGTTCGACTTATCTTAAAGTCCAATTTTCATGGCGTTTTTTGGGTGAAAGGAGGGAATTCTCAAACTAACCCATTCATAAACAAAAACGGTGAGAAAAAATCTCACCGTCTTTAGTTAGCTAAATTATTTTAACTCAGTACTTTCTTACAAAACTCTAAACATTTCTGTACTTCTTTTACCGAACTAGAGCCCTCTGGTATTTTGTATTCCATCTCAACAGTTGCCGGGAATTTGTATTTCCCATCGCGCATTATTTTTAGTACTTCGGCCAATGGTGTATCCCCGGTTCCCCACGGAAGATTAGCCTTCCCATTGACAGCGTTTTGACGGTCTTTAATGTGCATACTAACAATATTATTATGCATCTTTTTTACAAAATCTGATGGATTTGGATTTCCGGCGGCTACAAAATGACCCAAATCTAAATTCATAGCGTTGGCTGGCGATTGCGCAAGTGCTGTATCCCAAAAAGTAGGAGTTTGTTGCTCGTGTCCATGATAACCCACTTTTACTCCATATTTTTCTGCCAACTTTCCTAACCTTAATGTCTGTGCATCATTCGAAGGGTGTTCAAGTGTAACGTGGCTGGCACCTAATGCTTTAGCCGCTTTCATGCCATATGCCACTTCATCATCTGAATTATCTTTTTCAAAAGCGTTTGGCTTAAATCCATATATTTTCACGCCGGCCTTTTTATACATTTTACCAACTTCTTCAAATTTAGACATGGGTACTGAAAGCCTCCATTTCTTCACTTCTGCATTATATTCTTTAACCAAGGCATCTGCGTCATTAAGCTTTTTAGTTTCTTCTTCTGTCAATGGTAGGTTATCTCTTTTTTTGCGTCTAAGTGGGAATATGGACCTTAAATCAACTGGGCTTTTTGGTTTTCCTGCATATGTTTCAGCAGGATCTCCCATTAATTCAGTGGCGCTTATTCCACTATCCAAAATATATTGAAGAGTAGCTTCGGCACTTTGATCCGGCATATCTCTGAATGAATAGGTAATTACACCAATTTGAACTCCTTTTATTAAAGAACCTGAATTGTATAAATCAGAAATAATGGCAGGCATGCCAAATACTTTATTTGCTCCTAAAGTGGCTCCAACTAGAATTGAGGCATTTGAAATAAAGCTTCTTCTCGACTGCAATGAGCTTTCATTTTTTTTCATAAAATATTAACTGTTTTGGAAAGGTTCGAAATTAATTTTCAGTGTAAAAATATAATAAAAAATTAAAATTGTACAACAAAAACGACAATTACCTTTAAAATTCACTATTAATTAGGTGATTTAACCGACAAAAAGATTTAAGGCTTTTGTTTAATACTTCTTAGTCTTGAACAATGAGGGTTTAATTGAGTTAATAACTTGTAATAAAACATAGTATTGAAGCAAATGAAGCGATTAAAAGTTGAACAGTTTTTACCAATAAGCTTAGAAAAAGCATGGGATTTTTTTTCTTCTCCAAAAAATTTGAATGAAATTACTCCTCCCGAAATGACATTTAAAATCATTTATGACATTCCTGAAAAAATGTATGAAGGACTTATGATTACTTATAAAGTTTCCCCAATGCTTAATATTCCATTAGATTGGGTTACAGAAATAACCCATGTAAAAGAAAATGCATTTTTTGTTGACGAGCAACGTATAGGTCCTTATAATATTTGGCACCATGAACACCATTTTAAGGCTGTAGAAGGAGGAGTCTTAATGACTGATATCTTGCACTATGATATAGGAAAATCTATATTTGGTTGGATAGCAGGAAAATTATTTGTTGATGCTAAAGTAAATGGCATTTTTTCCTATCGAGAGCAAAAACTCAAAACCATGATAGAAAACAAGACTTTATCGTAAGGCGGCTCGAAGTTCTTCTTTATCGTCAAAGTGGCTTTTAATTCCACAGATATCTTGATAAGTTTCATGTCCTTTTCCAGCCACTAAAACAATATCATGTGATTTGGCTAATGATACTGCTGTTTTAATTGCTTGTCTTCTATCTGTAATTTTTGTGACTTTTCGGCGAGATGAAATAGGCACCCCTGCTAACATATCTTCTAAAATAGCCTCGGGGTCTTCATTCCTGGGGTTGTCGGAAGTTAAGATTATTACATCAGAAAGTTTACAAGCTATTTTCGCCATAAGAGGGCGTTTCCCTTTATCTCTATTCCCACCACAACCTACTACCGTAATAATTTTCTGATTGCCTTCACTTAAATCTTTAATTGTTTCTAATACATTTTCAAGGGCATCGGGAGTATGGGCATAGTCTACAATTCCAACAATATTTTGAGTAGATACCACTTGTTCAAATCTACCAGGAGGAGGAGTAAGTTCTGATAGTACTTCCAAAACTTGTTCTGGATTTTCCCCTAAAAGCACAGCCGATCCATACACAGCTAAAAGATTATAGGCATTAAATTTACCAATTAATTTGAACCAAACCTCTTGGCCATTTATGTCCATCTGAAGACCGAAAAGTCCACAATCTAATACCTTTCCTTTAAAATTACCTAAGTTTTTAAGTGAATAAGAATACGTTTTTGCCGCTGTGTTTTGCAACATAACTTTCCCATTTCTATCATCTGAGTTGGTAAGTGCAAATGCATTTTTGGGAAGTTGGTCGAAAAATCCTTTTTTAGCTTTTATATAATTTTCAAACGTTCCATGAAAATCGAGATGGTCTTGAGTAATGTTTGTAAAAATACCACCTGCAAAAGTGAGACCTGCAATTCTCTCCATGGCCACTGCATGCGAACTCACTTCCATAAACACATAGACACAGGCTTCCTTTTGCATTTTAGCTAAAAGCTCATTAATTTTTACCGAGTCTGGAGTTGTGTGTGTAGAAGGAATAACTTCATCCTCTATTTGGTTTTGAACCGTAGAAAGCAAGCCACATTTATATCCAAGTTTTCTGAAAAGATTAAACTGCAAAGTAGCAATCGAAGTTTTGCCATTTGTACCCGTTACTCCCACCAAAGAAAGCTTTTTGGAAGGATTTCCATAAAAATTCGACGCGGCAATCCCCATCGCCTTCGCACTATTATCTACTTGAATATAGGTAACTTTTGGATTCAAAATTTCTGGCAAACGATCGCACAGAATGGCAGTTGCACCTAAGGAAATAGCTTTTTCTATATAGTCGTGCCCGTCTACTTGTGTACCAAGAATGGCCACAAATAGGGTTTCTTTTACTACATTTCTGGAATCAAACTCAATTTTAATTATGTTAAAATCCGTTTTTCCTGAAACAACTTTTAATGGAATAGTATAAAGAATCTCGCTAAGAAGCATGTTGATAATTAAATATTTCTGTAAATATAAAATAGGAAATTGAATGGGAATAGAAATCTGAAACTATTCTGAAAAATAAGCTTGATTTTTGAGAAAAACTTTGGCATTTTTGTTTTAATAAATTTTGTCTTTTTCCTATTATGAAGTACTTTTTTCTCGTCTTTTTCTCGCTTTTTTGTAGATTTATTTCAGCCCAGTTACCACAATTAAATATTCCAGGAGCAAATACTTACAAGAAAAAAACGTATTGCAATCCAATGGATATTAATTATCAATACAATTGGGAGCAAACTAATGAAAAGATTTCCTACAGAAGTGGAGCCGATCCTGTGATAATCAATCACAAGGGAGAGTATTATCTTTTTCACACTATACAGGGAGGTTATTGGTATTCTAAGGATTTGTCGGACTGGCGATATGTGGTGCCTAGCCGCTGGCCCATGGAAGACATGTGTGCTCCTGCCGCTTGGAGTAAAGACGACACACTATTCTTGTTTCAATCCACTTTTTTGCAACGTCCTATTTTTTACTCTACCAAACCAAAAACGGGTAAATTAGAATTTTATAATAGGTGGCTACCACAATTACCCAAAGATATTGGCCCATGGGATCCAGCATTATTTTATGATGAGGAACTTAAGCAATGGTACATGTATTGGGGCTCATCCAATACTTACCCGCTTTTTGGTGCTCAGCTTGATAAAAGTAAAAAACTTTCTTACCAAGGCGACTACAAACCGATGATTTATTTAGATCCTAAAAATCATGGATGGGAGCGATTTGGTCAAGATCACAAGTCAAACATCAGCCCATTTACAGAAGGGGCTTGGATGACAAAACACAATGGCAAATATTACTTGCAATATGGTGCTCCTGGCACTGAATACAATGTTTATGCAAATGGAACATACGTAGGCGACCACCCCTTGGGCCCATTTACTTATGCACCATACAATCCTATCTCTTACAAGCCTGGTGGCTTTATGCAAGGAATGGGTCATGGTTGTACCTTTATGGACAACTATGGTAATTACTGGAATATGGGCACGCCATGGATAGCTGTAAATTGGAATTTTGAACGTAGAATTGAAATGGTTCCCGCAAGTTTTGATAAAGATGGCCAAATGTTTGCCAATACGCGTTTTGCAGACTTTCCACATAAATTAGCTACTAAAAAATGGACAAATAAAGACGATCTTTTCACAGGTTGGATGTTACTTTCCTACAAAAAACCCACCACGTCATCCTCACAAAAAGAAACAAAATTTAGTCCTAACCTAGTGACAGACGAAAACCCAAGAACATTCTGGGTGGCCAATACCAACAAAGCCAAAGAGTGGTTAACAATTGATTTAGAGAAAGCTTGTACAGTAAATGCCTTGCAAATCAATTATACAGACTATAAATCAGACATTTACGATTCTTCATTACCAAAAGTTTATATACAATTCCGAATTTATTGCTCTTTGGATGGAAAATCGTGGACAAAAATAGAAGACAATACCAACGAAAAACGGGATAGACCAAATGCTTACATTGAATTGCCAAAAGCCGTAAAAGCTCGATATGTAAAATTTGAAAACATACATGTTCCAATGCCAAATTTAGCAGTAAGCGACATCCGTATTTTTGGTAATGGAGGAGATAAAGTGCCACAAACTCCCAAAAACCTAGAGGCAAAACGCGACACCGACGAACGAAATGCTTTTGTAAAATGGAACAAAGTAGATGGAGCAGTTGGCTATAATATCCTTTGGGGCATAGCACCTGACAAACTCTACCAAACTTACCAAATCTGGGCAGATGAACCCACCGAAAAAGAAATAAGAGCCCTCACCCTTGGTGTAAAGTATTACTTTGCCATTGAAGCATTTAATGAAAATGGGGTGAGTGCCGTAAGTGAAGTGAAGGGTGGGATATGAGGTTTAAATCATACAATCAACATGCTTTTATCCTTATCACGCTTTCTATGAACTTCTGTAATTCAACATCCTCCAACTCTAGGGAAAGCGTAAATGGCTTTACCCATGCGAGATAAATTAAACACCTTTTCGCCCATAGAAGGAAGTATCAATTCCCATGTTTTTCCTTTATCTGCGGAACGAAAAATACCTTTCGGATGTCCACAAAAAAAGTAATCCCCAACTTGTATAATGTTAGCAATTAAATCATGAGCGGGCAGATTAGCATCAATAGACTTCCAAGTTTTACCACCGTCCATAGAGGTTCGGACTCTTCTTGTCTTTGATTTGGTATTGTAAGTAATTGCAGCAAATCCCTGAGCAATGCTTGCTACATCTATACCAACACCACCTTCATTGAGCACTTCATTCCAGTTTTCGCCATCATCAGACGATCTTATAATTCCGTTTTGGCTGGTGGCTATTAGTATGCCATTTGACTCCACTATTTTAATTATCCAGCCAAGCTTTCGGACATGATGCCAAGTTTTACCCAGGTTGGTGGATCTGAAAAGTCCATTGTCACAGCCTATTAAAACGGCTCCACTACTTGTTTCAAAAATAGATCGTAGATTCTTTCTTGGAAAATTTTCGTATATAGGTGACCACGTATTTGATCCAGCTATTTTTCGTGAAATATTACCATTGTAAGTAAATGTATACATACCCGATTTGCATACAGAAATTGTACCTGGATCTTTTTTGAAAATTTCTTTTTCCCAAATCTGGCCTACTGATTTGGATTTACTATGATACATTTCAACACCAGCTAGCATAAATAGCCCTTTATCGTTTACAAAGAAATTGCCGGTTTCTATATTTTCAGGCAAGCCTTTACTAATGTCTTGCCACGTCTGGCCATAATCGGTAGATTTGAAAATTAGGTCGGTGGCAACTTGTTCATTACTTTTTTGTATTTTCGGATATGAATGAATAAGAGCACCTAATGGAAAATTCAAAAACCGACTAATGGCAAAAAAGAATGGAATGATAAGTAAAAAATAAAGTCTGTTACTATTCATGACTATAAAAATTTGTTAAATCAATGCCGTAAAGATATCAGTACTTCATTTGCTACCCCTTTTTAAATTGTAAAAAAATGTAAAAGCAATGTTAAAGTTAATAATCTTACTATGCCTTTGACCAATTAGGAAAGTCTGCAGCTCAAAAACCCACATAAAGATAGTGTTATCCTAGTGTGATTAAATTCGATCTACCAAACCAAAAAGTAGTTCATTGGCAAATTTTCCCACAATTGTCACCTTAAATATTCTGACTACAAATTGGCTTCGTTTACTTTTTTTCAGAATTAATAATTCCCCATCTCAGAATGTAACATTCCTTTTATTTAGGCTTAAGAAAAAACATTCTCCTACAAAGATGAATACTTCAGCGGCTTCAAAAATACACGGTGAATGTTTGACACGGTATTGGCATATTCAGGAAGTTTGGAAATACGTTTCCATTCCGGATGATCTACGAATTTCTTCCAGTTGGCATCCCGCTCCGCCATATCTTTAAAAGCCAACATATAGGTAAGGCAAGGCATCTGTGGACCGGCTATTTTTTCACCAAACATCACCGAATGTAGTCCGGTTTCTTTAAAAATCTGCAACTCGCCTTCGTTAAACATCTTAATTTTTCTTTGATAGGCATCTTCTATATAGCCTTCATAGGTTCGTAACTCAAATACCATTGAACCAGCCTCTGGCTTTATAAGCTGAGGAATACCAGAAAAAGCATTGAAAAACGAAGTCTCAAAACGGCTGTAAGGCGATTTATCAACGGCTATTTGGTTATACTCGATAGTGTTTTCAGCAAAAGTTTTATCAGATGCAATAGCCATATTAACTTTCTCATAAGCTGACATGCTCTCATAAGGAATAAGCAAATATATCTTGGCAGGATTGTCCTGACTCCACTCTTCAAAAGCACCAATATTTTTAACCCCTTGTCTGTTTAATGCAGGAAGCAGGGCCTTTTCAAGGTAATTGTGCAATCCAATAGCTGGCGAACCAAACTTCATAGCATATACGCGCAACTCATAAAACTGCTTTTGAGACACAGCAGAAAAAGAAATAAAGACGAACAAGAAGAATATTTTTTTCATTTTAATAGGATTTAAATAAATATAGAGCAAAAGTAGAAAATTTTAGTTGACCAAGCTATTCTATTTGCAATGATGGCGGAAAGTCGCATTTTCCTTTGCATTCTTGCTCAAAAATTCGGAACATTGCAACTCAATTTTGATTCAAATCAATGAGTTTAATTAAAAAATTAGCGGGCGATACCATGCTTTACGGCATGAGTAGTATTGTTGGTCGTTTGCTAAATTGGTTGTTAGTAATAGTTCATACCCGAGTATTCGAACAGCCAGAATTACTCACAGAAAATGCCCAATTATATACCTACGTTATTCCTTTGAATATTCTTTTTACTTTTGGAATGGAAACCGCCTTTTTTAGATTTGGCTCTAAAAAAGAAAATCAATCGGAGTATTTCAATCTTATCTTGAGTTTTATTATTGTATTAAGCGGAATTCTTTCTTTGGCTTTAATTTTCGGAGCAACACCTTTAGTTGATGCCATGCGTTTCCCTGGAAAAGAACGCCTAGTAATAATGCTAGCTATTATTATTGCTATTGATGCAATATGTGCCATAGCATTTGTAAAACTCCGAGCTCAAAACAAAGCGAAAAGGTTTGTGGCTATTAAAATCATCAACATCACAATCAACATTTTCTTGAATGCTTTCTATTTGATTTTCTGCAATAATATCCTAAAAGATAAATTTTTTCCGAGTTTTAAACCCTTCGCAGCGTTTTTCTATAAAGTTAATATCGGCCCTGATTATATCATTTGGGCTAATTATGTGGCCAGCATGATTACCCTTGCTTTACTTTGGAAGGAATTTGTGGGCTTTAAATTCACAATAAATTGGGAAAAACTCAAGCCCGTTTTAGTTTACGCCTACCCTCTTATGATTATGGGACTGGCAGGAGCCATAAACCTTACTGCGGATAGGCTAATGTTTAGAGAGCTTTTGCCCTATGGTTTTTATCCAGATTTTCCAAAGCCTGACCAAGCGTTTAGTATTTACTCTCAAGTCTATAAATTGTCCATATTTATGACACTGGTAGTTCAAGCATATCGATATGCAGCTGACCCCTTGTTTTTCTCAAAAATGGGCGATAAAAATTCTCCACAACTCATTGCATTGAGTACCAAATGGTTTACAATTGCTTGTATTGTTCTTTGGGTTGGGGTAAGCTTAAACTTGGATTGGATTGGCCTTTTAATTGGAGAAAATTACCGTTCAGGATTATTTATAGTACCTATATTATTGCTAGCAAATCTCTTTATTGGTGTTTATGGCAATACTTCCATCTGGTTTAAACTTTCTGACAAAACCCAGTTTGGTACATATTTGACTATTGCCGCCATGCTTTTGACTATACTATTAAATTTTATTCTGATTCCAAAAATTGGCTATTTAGGCTGTGCTATTACTTTTACTATTTCATCGTTTTTTATGGTTGCTGTTTGTTATTTTTTAGGTCAAAAATATTATCCAATTCCCTATGAGTTGAAAGAAATTTTAATTTATTTGACTGGTGCAACAGTATTAATTTTAGCAAATAGCCAAATACACATTTCTAATTTGTGGATTTCTATTCCCTATCATATTATTTTGTGTGTACTTTTTGTAATTATAGTTTATTGGTATGAATTTAAAGTAAAAAGATCACCTGATTTTAAAATATAGGCAGTAACTGCTTTTTATAAATTGGCTCTAATACTTTCTGCTATTTCACTCAATTCTTCTTGTGAAATCTTTATTTTCGAATTAAAATTCATATCGTTTAGGCTATTCATGGGTATTAAATGAATGTGCGCATGTGGCACTTCTAGACCGATAACGGCTACTCCAACTCGTTTGCATGGTACAGCTTTTTTAATAGCAGGTTCAATAGACTTAGCAAAGGCCATTAAACCCAAATATAGCTCATCCGACATATCAAAAAGATAATCAATCTCTTTTTTAGGTACCACCAGTGTGTGGCCAGAGGCACAAGGAAACACATCTAAAAATGCAAAGTAGTCTTCTGTTTCAGCTATTTTATGGCAAGGAATCTCACCATTTATGATTTTTGTAAAAATGGAGGGCATAAAATCAATTTATTTTTTGCAATTTTAACCTAATTTTTAATCAGTAACAAGATTTTCTTTCCTTAAAAACTTAATGATGAATCTTAAAGGGTATTATGTTGGTTTTTTATTTTTTACTTTTTGTTGTACCTCACAGGCTATTCCAATTATATCTCATGAAGTAAATAAACAAACCATCCCATTGGGCGGCAATGCATGGGTGACTAAAGGAGCGAAAATCTCCGAAAATGGACTTGAAAATTGGACCCAGTCTGACCAAGTCTGCAGCGTATATTTTAAAGTAGCACTTAAAGGCACACTTAAGTTATCTCTAAATTTAAGCTCTAAAAACAGTAAAATAACTATTACTATTGCTGGTAAATCAATAACCATTCAATCTAATGGAGAACCCGAAATAATGGTAGGAGAATGGGAAATAATAAAAACTGGATACGTAGAAGTTCAATTAAAAGGTATTGAAAAACAAGAC
>Ga0073921_1000038_pt1 | contig 10093 bp, 7 predicted proteins | sample GWRWT3_30Apr14_FD_70954 | JGI IMG/M metagenome (GOLD analysis project Ga0073921, IMG submission 70954) | Sand microcosm microbial communities from a hyporheic zone in Columbia River, Washington, USA - GW-RW T3_30-Apr-14 | ecosystem: Engineered > Artificial ecosystem > Sand microcosm >...
CTTCCTCTTTTATTTGATCTTTAGTGCATTCGTCAGCCGGCAATTTATTAAATTTTCCAGCATTAAACCAATCGCTTATGTCCACACTAAGCAGTCCTTTTATTTTTCCATTCCCTCTTTTAGTTAAATCATAATTTTCCCAAAACTGAACTTGTGAGATGGCAGTGAGAGCATATTCGGAATCACTAAAGATAATATGCCCTTGATTTATCGTGATGTTCTCGTTTAAATAAAATTGGATTCCATTCATCCAATTTACACTTTTTGCTAATTCAATGATACCCTTAAGAGTATTATCACATGCTATCATATCTGGAGAAATTAAAGCAGCGGCTCTTTCTACAGGCATAGCCATTACATAATAATCTGCTTCTAGAGTTTTTTTATCATTTAATGGTTTTCGTGTAACTTCGTCTAATTTTGTAACCGAAACATTTTTAATATTGAAGTTCTTAACATCGGTTTCCATAGAACTGCAAATCCAGCCCTGATTTATCTTTACTCCTTTTTCAATTAAATATTTTTTCCAAGCATTCAGCCATTTTTCGTTTGTTGGGCCATTTAGAATTCTATCGGTATTCACGCTGGGGTCTAGCATAGAAAATAACAATTGCAAAAAGATATTACCGCCAGTCTTTGTAGAAGCAGTTTTGGCTTTTGCAGCAACAAGGGTTCTGGTAAGGCCTTCAACTAATAAATGTCTATAACTTTCACTAAATTCATCAGCTTTTAAATATTGCCACCAACCTAAACTTTCGTATTCATTTTGTTTTCTATCGTGGCAGCTAGACATTAATTGCCAAACTCTTTTTACAAAAAAGACCTTTTCTTCTTTTGATAACCTAGATTTATCTTGCTTAATTAGTTTTATAGCCTCTCTAAATTGTTTAAAAGATTTTGGAAAAGATGAAAGTACTACAATTGGGCTATCGTTATATCTAGAAAGCATTATAGTTTTCGTAGCGGTTAGATTGTCAAAAACACTTTTCGAAGAAGAATTATCTTCTTGAAAAGGAATTCGTTTCATAGTGTCAATTATATGTTTATAAAAACCTGGGAAAAACCGAAAACCATGTTCCCCTGGGAGTGGATTAACATATTGATTTTCAGGCCCTTTATAGTTAATACTGCGAGCTTTCCCACCCACATAATCAGGATTGAATTCAAAAATTTCAACCTCATAATTTCTTTCTACAAGCTCATGAGCTGCACTTAAACCTGCCACCCCCCCACCTAAAATAATTACCTTTTTCATGGTATGAAGTCTTAAATTTCAATTACATTATGAATTTTCAATACATAGTAAACTTATAGAAAAAAATCCAGAAAACCATTTATTATGAAAACAATTCGACAAAAAAAGAATCAATACTATTATTTGAGACTTGAGAGAATTGAAATAAATTTTACGCAAAATCAACAAAAATGGCTTAATAAATAAGAATTAAAAAAGAATTATTTTTTTGCTTAATTGCCATATTCAAAAATTTACTACCTTTAAGCAATAATTATTGCTATGAATATATTAGTTGTTGACGACGAGAAAGATATTAAAGAATTGTTCTTGCAAAAGTTTCGACATGAAATTAAAGCCAACGAAATTAAAATTTCATTTTGTAATTCAGGCGAAGAAGCTTTAAGCTATTTAGAGTTGCACAAATCAGAAGCCGTGCTTATACTTTCTGACATAAACATGCCAGGAATGAGCGGCCTAGAATTATTAAAACAAATAAAAACAAAATTTGAGAACCCTCCTCCTGTGGTAATGATGATCACTGCCTACGGCGATGATGAAAGTTACAATTTGGCAATAAAACTTGGTGCAGATGATTTTTTAAATAAACCAGTTGATTTTGTCGCACTTAAAGAAAAACTAAAAATGAAATTAGGATGACTACAATTTTAGTAGCCGATGATGAGGCAGATTTAGAAATATTAATAAAACAAAAATTTAGACAAAAAATAAGAGACCATCATTTCAGCTTTATTTTTGCAAATAATGGAGCGGATGCTTTGTCCAAAATTCAACAACATCCAGAAATAGAGGTTGTAATTAGTGATATAAATATGCCAGAAATGGATGGCTTAACTTTACTTTCCAAACTTAATGAAACCAGCCCTTTAATTAAAACCGTCATGGTTTCGGCTTATGGTGACATGGACAATATTCGTACTTCGATGAATCGGGGAGCCTTTGATTTTGTAACCAAACCCGTAAATTTTGAAGATCTAGATCGCACAATGGAGCGTACTATTTCACATGTAAATCAACTGAAAGAAACCGTAAAAGCAATAAAAGAAAACAACATCCTTAAAATGTATGTGGATGAAAATGTTTTAAATTTCATGAGTGGACGTGAATACGAATCCTCACTCATGGCTAACGAAATACAAGATGCCTCAGTTGCATTCATAGATATTTGTAGTTTTACTTCTATTAGCGAAAAAGAAACTCCAGACGTGGTTGTTGGGCTATTAAATCAATATTTTGATTTAATAGTAAAAGAAATAATATCGCAAGGTGGTATTATTGATAAATTCATTGGAGACTGTGTAATGGCAGTATTTAGAGATACTTTTCATTTGGATAGGGCTATTGATGCATGTCTCGCTATTAGAAACCAAATTGATTCTTTACCCAAAGCGGTCTCCTCAGTTGAGTTTCTACCTAAAGTATCCATCGGAATTAATAGTGGGGAAATGATTTCGGGAAACATTGGATCGGTAACACTAAAAAGATTGGATTATACAGTAATTGGTGATACAGTAAATGTTGCTTCTAGACTTCAAAGCACAGCAGATAGAGGCCAAATATTAATAAATGAGGCAAGTTATGAAAAAGTGAAGCAATCGTTCAATTGCAAGCCTATGGGAAATCTAAAACTTAAAAATAAATCAGAAGAAATGATGGTTTATGAAGTACTAAATTAAAAAACTCACTTATAATAGATGCAATACGAGGCTTTATTTGCTTATTTTATTGAAAGGTTAAAAAATGAATTGCCTGATTATCTTACCTATCATGATGTAAACCATACACTTTCTGTTATTAAATATTCAGAATATTTTGCTAAATCAGAACAGATATCTGAAGAAAATTTAACAATCTTAAAAACAGCAGCTTTATTACATGATTCAGGTTTTATTGTGGATTCTCACCCTTTAGGACATGAACAACGCTCTTGCACCATTGCCAGAAAAATACTTCCCTCCTATGGGTATGAAAATTGGCAAATTGAGGAAATATGTAACCAAATTCTAGCCACCAAAATTCCTCAAGAGCCAAATACCATTCTTGAAAAAATAATTTGTGATGCTGATTTATATTATTTAGGAACCACAAATTACCCTAAATTAGCAAATACATTAAAGCTAGAATTAAAACATGCGGGTAGCTTAAATTCAGAAGAAAGCTGGCATAATTTACAAATAAATTTTTTACGAGAACATCAATTTTTTACTTCTAAAGCGAAAGAAGAATTAAATGCAATGAAAAAAGTAAATTTAAAAAACTTAGAAAAAGATAGTAAAACTTTCAAAAAACTACATACTGGCACACAAGAAACAATAAGAGACCTGATAATAATGGGAGTTGGAGTAATGATAGCAGTATTTGCTCTTAAGGGTTTTTTAGTACCTAATAAATTTTTCGATGGAGGTGTTACAGGCCTTTCTCTTTTGATTCATGAACTGTATCACTTAAATCTAGGAATTGTAATTGTATTGCTAAACCTTCCATTAATTCTAATAGGGTATTATTCTGTTGGAAAAAAATTCGCTATAAGAACCTTCATTGCAGTATTCTTTTTAGGTCTTTTCCTCACATTTGTACCAGAATTTGACATTACCCATGATAAACTCCTAATCTCTATTTTCGGAGGCGTATTTTTAGGAATTGGGGTTGGTCTCAATATGCGAACAGGTGCAGCTTTGGATGGCATTGAAGTATTGGCCGTTTATACCTTAAAGCGAACTTCATTTACTATTACTGAAATAATTTTAGGGATAAATATCGTAATATTTACAATTGCAGCCTTTAAATTCGGAATGGAAACAGCCCTTTATTCAATTCTAACTTACTTTACAGCTTCTCGAACAATAGACTATGTAGTGGAGGGTTTACAAGCCTTTACGGGAGTCACTATTATCTCTTCAGAAAGTGAAATGATTAAATATCAATTGGTTAATAACTTGAAAAGAGGAATTACGGTTTACAAAGGAGAACGAGGTTTCTTGCCGGATAATTTCGAAGTTAGTACAGATTGTGATATTATTTTTACTGTAATCACACGTTTAGAATTAAGAAAATTAAAAAATCTAGTGCATGAAGTAGATCCAAATGCTTTTGTTTTTGCAAATACTATAAAAGAAGCTTCGGGTGGAATAATCAGCCGTAAGCAGCATCATTAATACATTTACTTTTTGATGGGAAAGACTAGTTTGTTATGTTTGATTTTTCTTTTTTCTTGTAATAAAGTAGACATAAATCCCAATAGTAGATATGAAATAGCTCCAGTATTAAAAAAATACGTTGATTCTTTTTTTCTTGAAGCCAAGCTTCGAGGATTAGACATTCCTAAAGAAAATTTAATTGTAAAAAGTAACGAAATAAATTCCTTTTCTGATGAATGTGGAGTTTGCCAGTTAAATACTAAAAAACCAGAACAACAAAGAACTGTTATAATTAGTTTTGGAAGTAATCTCTGCTGGGGTTCAAAACCTGAAAATGACAGAGAAGCATTAGTTTTTCATGAATTAGGGCATTGTTTACTTAATCGGGTAACTCATAAAAATGAAACTTTCCAGAATGGCTCCCCAAAAAGTATAATGGTAGCAAATAATACAGATTTGTATGGCCCTTGTATATATGTAATTGACGACAATCCAATTTCTTGTAATAAAACCTCAAGAAGAAAATATTACATCGACGAGCTTTTCAATCCTAATACTCCTACGCCAGATTGGGCAAAATAAAATTTTAATTTTATCTATTTTTTCAGTAACTATACTCTTCAGTTTTTTAATGCATCTTTAATAGCAGATGAAACCATTTTTTCCATTATCTTATAACAAGCCTTAGTAGGATGTACCCCATCTTTTGCCATTTCTAAACTTAGGCCATTTCTTTCATCTTTTAATGTATTGAAGTAATCAAGATAAACTAAATTATATTCTTCAGCTAATTTTTTGATTCCTACATTTAGAGCAATCACTTTAGCAGGTACATCCTGTATTGTTTTTCTCCACGGAAACTCATAAGCAGGTAATACGGAAGCTAAAATTACTTTAATTTTATTAGCTTTTGCAGCTTCTATCATCGTTCTATAATTTCCGAGCGTAAACTCTGGAATATAATCACCAGTATTTTCAGCTATATCATTTATACCAATATTAATTACAACAGCCTGGGGTTTTAAATCTATTACATCTTGTCTAAATCTAAGCAAAGTTTGAGGCGATGTTTGCCCGCTTATACCACGACCTACATAATTATTATTTTCAAAAAATTCCGGGCTTCCACTTGCCCAAGCGTCTGTTATGGAATCTCCTGTAAATACAATCCTTGGCTTAGCACCTTTTGAAATTGGCAGCTTTGAATTTGCCACTCTATATCGCCTCAAATTAGTCCAATCGCGTTTTTCAATTTCACTATTTTTTCTGATTTGTTCAGCTATTTGCTCATCTGTAAGATTCTTCTCCCAATCAGCTGGATACTTTTTCTTTAAGTACCCCTGCATTTTTAACCATTCACCAAATCTCTCATTCCACGTGTCGGTAGGAAGATTTTGTTTTCTCATACCAAAACCATGTCCGCCCTTTTCAAACACATGTAGCTCTGCAGGTTGGCCAGCAGCTTTCCAATCCAAATACAATTTAGCATTACTTTGTGCAAAGCCCAGTTGATCGTCTGAGGCTACAGCAATAAAAATAGGCGTATTTTCTTTAGGTATATTTTTTATTTTATCCATTGCATCGGTGAAAGCATAAATTGGAGCCACAAAATTGGGCTTTGAGTCCCCAATGCCTACATATGCTGCTCCAAGAGTCACAGTTCCACCAGCAGAAAAACCCATAATACCAATTTTCGATGGATCTATATCGTAAACGCTGGCATTATTTCTAACATGCTTTATTGCTTCCAAGGCATCTTGAATGGCCATTGGAATAATAGGTACATTTTCTTCCTCCATTTTTTTTGGATTATTTATCTTTTCCATCATTTCTACGGTAGGATCAGTAGTTTGGCTTTTAGCAAGCCTATATTTTAAAACAAACGCCGCAACACCTTTAGAACTCAAATATTTTGCTACATCAATTCCTTCGCTATCAATTGATAATAACTGAAATCCACCACCAGGTGCTATAATAACTGCCGTACCAGTTGCTATATTCTTCTGAGGCAAGTAGGCTGTAAGAGTAGGTGTAGTGACATTATAAACCACTCTGGTATTAAACATATTCTTATCATTTTCTGCCTCTACCCAATTCCAGCTTTCCGAACCAGGTGCTGTATTAGGGTATAATTTTATAGTACTTTGAGAAAAGCAAGAAAAGCTAAAAAGACTAACAATAAGAGCAAGTTTGATTCTTTTCATTTTAATAAGGCTGAGTTAATATTTCATCGAAATTACTCAATAATTATAGAAAAATTAAGTTTATTCAAAAAAATAGTTGAATAAAAATTACTGTAATCCGACTAAATTTAAAATTGATTAAAAACCATTTCCTTATGACCATTTAAGGCTTAATTATCAGGTCTTCAAAAAAGACCCCCTAAATTTTATACTTTGTATGTCCTGCAGACGCCCTTACTTTTTCCAGTGTGCCGGCCTAGTCGAAAAAGTAAGCAAAAAAACATTCACAAAAAATAAGTCCTAACTGGGCGTTCCCCTTGAGAAATTTGATAATCAGTATTTTATGAAAAATTTTGAATCCTATAAATCAAATTTCACAAACGGCCTCGGTTCGGCGCTCCGATTTTGTGATTCAAAGGAAATTAATTTTTTTTACCGGATGACAGTAATTAAAAAATCAGTTTAAAATAAATTAAATTTCAAACAAATAGGTTTTAAAAACTACAAATTAAGCTTACAAATCTTGGGTATTTAAAGTGATTTTCGAAGTGTTAGATAAAATGGATTTTCTATTTTGTTGGTCTGGTTATTAAGTATTAGCTCTGCCGCAGATTTGCCCATTTGTTTGAAATCAGTAGATATTGTAGTTAATCCATTCAAAATAAACCGTTTAAGTGGCGTATCATTATAAGAAATCACCCCTATTTCTCTTCCTATTTTAAAGTCTTCAGAAATTATTTTGTCTATCAAATCCACTAAGTCATCTTCCATAAGATTTATATACACCTCGCCTTTCCGTATTTGGTGGTTTTCTAAAGAAGAAACAATTTCTTGTTCAAAAGCAAACTCTGCACAAAACTGCTTAAAGCCCTCGATAATTTCCTTCGGAAAATAGCTGGCTTCAGGGAAAATCATAATTATTTTATGATACTTTTTTAATGCTTCCAAACCTTCTGTCAAGGTTTTAAAAAGATCATTCCCAAAGTTTTCATAAACAGCCCCGAACGCTATAGTAATTTTAGGCAGAATTTTATCTAAAAGTAATACTTTACCGCTTGGCAAGGTATTTATTACTTCACTTGCATTTTCTCCATCTTCAAAAAAATGAGGAATAATCACATAATGTGTGTAATTATCTTTCCTGTTTTCTACAATTCTTTTAAATAAACCGAAATCATTATTATACACATAAAAATCTATGGATGCTTTTGGGCCAAGGGTTTGAACAAAAGAATCATAAACAATTTTTTTATGAACACTTAACTTATTAAATAACAAAAACACTTTGTAGTTTTGAGACAATTCGGTTGAATTAATGAAATAACCTTTACCCGCCACAGATTTTAAAACGCTTATACTTTTTAGATAATTGTAACCTCTCTCTACGGTAACCCTAGAAATATCAAATTCAAAGCTTACATCATTTATGGAAGGCATTAAATCGTTTTTTTGAATTATCCCTTTCCTGATTCCATCTAAAACTGAATTGCTGAGTTGCATGTACTTTGGAGAAGACGAAAACTCATCTATCTTTATCAACTTTAGAATATCTTTGGGCAGACACATGCTTTCAGTGTTGATTTTAGAAATTAAGTTATAAAAACATTAAATAAAGTACCAATCAATTCTCAAAAATAGGATTCATTTGTTTTCAACCATCCTTTACCATCTCATTTTTTTTAAAAATTCTTTAAAAAACATAAAAAAAAGTAATTCTAAAGAAACAAAGGAGAATTAATGTTGATTAGACCAAAATTACACAATTTAAATTGTAAATTTCAAGTTAATCTCCAATCTTGTTTCCGTGTGTAAGTTTAATGAGTGAACGCAATAAATAGGGTTGAAATCTGAAAAAATTTATGAGCAATCCAGTGGTAAATTCGTTTCCAAACATACTTTGAATTATTCTGCCTGCAAGCAATCGGCTTCCAAAAGATTTTTTCCATTCTTTTTGGTAGGAATTAAGGTCTAAAGCAGTATTGTTTAAAACTTTATTTAACAAAAAAGCACCTTGAAAAGCCATGCTCATTCCGTTTCCACATAAAGGGGCAATCACTCCTGATGCGTCTCCCAACATTGGCATTTGATGGAAAACCAATTCTTTTTTCTCGAAACTGACCTGCGAAATCACTTCGGGTGCGTTCCAAAGACGCGAACTGTTTTCAAATAAAAATTTCAAATGGGGATTTTTAGATAAAATCTGCTTTTCCATTTTTTCTATGCTATTATCACTTGCTTTTAAGTTATTTTTGGTAGTTAAATAGCACAAACAATACGTATCGTTTTCTATGGCTGAAAAACCACAATACCCATCTTTAAAGTTATGCAATACAATTTTATCTTTTGGAAAATCAGCTTTTACATGATACTTGACACCTATGTATTGATTTAGCGTAGTCCGATTCTTGAATATGAATTTCCGTTTCCAGTCCACATCTAAATTCGACCGTTTTCCGAAGCTTCCTATTGCTATTTTAGCATTATATTCGTTTTCATGCGTTGTTATGCGAAAAAAATCTACATTAAAATTTACATCAATTACTCTAGTTTTTTCTAAAATAGTTACTCCTAAACTCTTAGCAATTTTTGCCAATTCAAAATCCAAAACATATCTCGATATTCCAAAACCACCTAAGTCTAAATCAGCCTGCAATAAAGTCCCTTTTGGAGAACTTACCTCTAGTTTTTTGATTATAGGCAGATTCATTTCATTCAATGGTACTCCTAAAAAAGTCAAAAAATCCCAAGATTCTAGGCTAATATATTCACCACAAACCCTATGAAATGGATACGCATTTTTCTCGAAAACCACCACCGATTTTCCTGCTTTAGCTTGTAAAATAGAGAGGCTTAAGCCGGCTAAACCACCTCCAACAATGGCAACATCGTAGTTTTTTTGCATTTTAACTTATTTTTTCACCACTATTAACCATCGAAAAGCCCATTGCCATTTGATTTGATAATTAATAATTCCAGCTTTTTCTAAAAGCACCCTCCACTCTGATTTGGTAAAGCCTCTTGCTACTGAAAGTGGCGCATCATTTTTAACTAAATATGATTTTGAAAACAAAAAAGTTAAGATTTTTATGGCATAATAAGCAATTCCATTTCTATGTAAATCTCCTATAAAAAAACCCTTAGTCGAATTCTCATTCATCCACTTCAACATTTTTATCAATTCTTCATCCAAAAAATGATGACAAAAAAGAGAATTGAAAATTACCTCAAATTTATAAACCGGGGAAAAAAGCTGGTAATCAGAAAGTATCCAGTTAAACGCTGGATATCGATTTTTACTATAGTTTATACAGGTTGATTTCATGTCTAAACCCGTATAAGAATTGTGTGGAAAGCATTCTTTTAATGCCGCCAAATTATCTCCCCCACCTGAACCTATCTCTAAAATAGCTACTGCTTCTGATTTGTTTTGAAAATAACCAAGTCCTTTTTTAATTACAGCATGGCCACCCAAATAAGTATTAATAAAAGCCAACTCCTTTAAATTCTGAATTAAATCT
>Ga0073921_1000039_pt1 | contig 10043 bp, 16 predicted proteins | sample GWRWT3_30Apr14_FD_70954 | JGI IMG/M metagenome (GOLD analysis project Ga0073921, IMG submission 70954) | Sand microcosm microbial communities from a hyporheic zone in Columbia River, Washington, USA - GW-RW T3_30-Apr-14 | ecosystem: Engineered > Artificial ecosystem > Sand microcosm >...
TTTCAAGTTCTTTTAACTGCTCGTTTTCTATTTTAGATTGTCTTCCGTCGTAATCTTCTAAAAACCAATTATTGTCCTTTGTTTGAGTGTATTTGTGCCATCTGTAAAGTGTTAAATCTTCTATAGTTCCGTAATGATTTGGTAATTCTGTTACTTTTCTCATAATTTTGATTTTAAGTATTTTTTTAGTTCTGGCATTATTAAATCACGTAGTTTTTTCATGCTATCGTCATTAAGTCCGAATAAGTTAGTATAGCCAGCAAAAAATAACGACTTCTCTCCGCTACCTTTGCCTTTACTATCAACTTCTATACTATTTTTTGTAACATTCGCAAATAAACCTCTTTTAAAAGCTCCTGTTTCAAAAAAATCATACCTACCTGTTTTTCTATATCCTTTACGATAAAGCCCTGAGAAGTTACGATTTGCATTAAATAAATCTTTACCATCGCTACCGTAATCATCAATCATTTGGTTATAGTTCAGCCTAACAACTTCTTTATTATACTTCTTTATTATTCTAGAAGTTTCTAATTGCAAGTTATCCCTTAGCAACTCTAGTCTTTTTATTTTCTGAGGAATCCTATTAGCCATACATCAAAAATACAAAAAAAAGCCGTTACATTACGCAACGGCTTTCAATTTTATAAACCCAACTAATTAAGCGACAATTGCATTAACAGTGTTTGATTTGTAAAGTGTGCCTAAAATAGTAAGAACAATACCGTTTAAAGAAACTGTAATTACATTTGTAGAAACCATTGCCGAAACAGTTAAAGTGTATTTCTTAGTTGTAGGATTGTAACTCGCTGCACTAGGAATATCAACAACTCCGTTAATAGTTGCTTTGAAATCTGTTTTTACAAGCCCCTCGACAGGGTGCGTTCCATCTAATAAAAATGCGCTAACTGTAATTGAAGTCCCCGCTACGATTGGATCAACTTTCACAAAAACCTCGTTTACACCTTGCAATTCGTCGTAAGTGAAGTCTAGCTTATCATTTTCCGCCCAGCTCATTAAAGAATCAACTTCTAGTCTATTTATAATTTGAAAATTAACAGTTTGACTTGCTGAGTCGGTTCCGTTTGCGCCCGTATATTTCCCACCTTTAAACATTCCCAATGAAAACCCTTTGTAATCTCCTGATTTTGTTGAAGTAAACCAAATGTTGTTGTTTACGTCAAAAAGAATCACGTCGTATCCCTCGTAAGAAGATAAAGAAGTAAGTGCTTTATGAAAATTAACTCCGTTGTCAAAAGTTGCCGCATACTCGTAAGGCATTTGCCCAGCTACTTTTTTAACTCCTGAGCCATCCCTTGTAATTATCGTATCTTCCGCAGTGTTGTCGACAAAAGTAATAACTCCTTGTAAAATTGTTAAAGTGCCAGCTACTTGTAATTCTTGCATGTAGTCTAAGCTAATTTCCTCCGTAAACTTATAGCCTTTTGTTAAAAGTCCTAAAGCCACTACCCTGTCTCTGTCAATTCTGCAACCTGCTAATCCAGTTCCTAAAGAGCCAGAAGCGCTGCAATCTATTTTGTTTACTTGATCTATTAAAGCCATTTATATAAATTTGTTAATGATTAATGTTTCTTTTAATTTTCCATCTTCTAGCAATATCACATCGCTTTTTTTATAAAGTTTGTCAAACATAAATTCGACTTTAACCTTATACTGTTTTTTTTGGGCCACTTTTACTTCGGCAATCACTTCTTTTTCTTTTACTTCTTCTTTAGCCATAACTAAAATTTTACGTTGTTAATACATTTGTTTGCGTCGATTTTAACTTCGATGTCTATTACTAAAGCATTCCATATCGTTATTAATCCGTCCTTGTTTTTGTCAAAAGAATAATTAGGCACTATCTCGCATTCGTGCTTTTCTGACAATATCGTGCTTATCGTGCTTCGTTCTAAAAGCTTAATAAAATTATCATAAACTGGATTTAAAACTTTAGCATAATCATTTTTATACTGAAACTCGTTAAATTCGTCAACGTTAACCGATCTTGTCGCTAAAATGAATCTAGCCTTGCTCGATACCGTATTTCTAATCCTGTCCTGTTCCCTGCTGTCAGTAACTAGCCAAATTAACGGATACTTAGACACATTCTCTTTTGTGATTAAAAACTTGTTTAAGACGTCAATTGTGCCCCAATCATAGCGAATAGGGAATGAGCCACTATCCGTAACTAAATCAGGCATTAATCCAACTAATTCACGCATTTTTTCCTCAAAAGAAATCATAAGCCAAATGAGTTTTTAGTTTCATAAACTCTGAATTTTTCAGGCGACCAAGTAGGGAAATCTTCCTTTTTATCCATCATGTAGCCGTACAAACTTTTTTCTATTGAATCACAACTGTACCAGTCTACAAATCCGTTGTAAGATATAGGATATTCTAAATAATCTCCCTGATACTGATTTAAAAATCTTTGGTAAGCTGTCGCTATTAAATACCTAGGAGTTTGCATCACTGCCTTTTCTCCTTGGACTTTTTTAGCGCCTGTAGCTGAAAGCTTAATGTCCGTATCTGTTACGAATTGTTGAAAGATACAATTGGCGATCAAAGAATCGTTGTTGTCTAATCCTAGCCAAATTTTATCATCGTATTCGTCGCCTTGAATGAGTTTTTTAAACTTCTCATTTTCTGGCAGCTCAATAGTAATTTCTGTTAAGGCTTTAATTTCGTTGTAAATAGATAAACCTAACGCATTTAACAATATTTCACGCTCTAAACTAACGCATAAGTAGTCTATTTCAGTAGCGTTGTTAGGCGAATTAGGCTCGTTTACCGCTAAGGGGATATAGATGTAATTTTGTTTGTTAAAGTATGATTTATCGACTATTTGCATTATTTCTTAGTTTTTTCTTTTACTTCTTCAAAAAGTTTTATTTCAAATCCTTTTTTTAAAACGGAATCATCTGTTATTTGGATTAAGGCTGATTTTTTATAACCAGCCCAATCTTTTAACAATCTAACATCCATTAATTACGGTTTTGTCAATGCTGTAATAGCAGTAGAAAACACTCCTTTAACAAATGCCCCGTAGTGATTAGATTTCACTCTTTGAACCAATCTAGCCTCAGCTAAAATAGTAACAAGGTTTTTGGTAAAATCATCATTTTCGTAGCCAACGTTAATAGTAAGGCCTTGTTTGAACCTTACTCCTGATTTAGAAAAATCGCCAACTAAAAAATTATCAATTGCAACACCTACATTTGCCGTTACTCTAATGCCACTTACGATCGTCCCATCAAGTGAAGCAAAAGGAGGCATAATATATTGACCTGTAGAGTCTTTGGCAAGCTCCATGCCTGTTACATCTGTTGGATGCATTACAATGTCTGTCGGCTCAAAAAGATTTACACGAACTTGATTAATTGCAGTTCTTAAGACGTCCCATTTTGTTGGCGTAGGAATAGCCAAAGCAAAAGAACCAGCCGCCCAAGCCGTAGCGTTTGTATTAATCCCAGTTAAGTTAACAGTTAATCCTGTTCCGTTCAACAATTGGTCGTCAATTTTTAAATTAATTAACTCAGTTAATTCTTGATCTATTTCTGAACGCATTAACTCGACATCATCTAACATTTCTTTGGTAACTTTTATGTAAGCGGTTACTTTTTTAACATTAGCACTTGCCACAACCAAATCAAAATCTGCTTGTGATTTAAGAGCACCCTCTGCCGTCATTGCTGCGCCTCCGTCAGGATTTTTTTGCTCTACCCATTCCCAAACATTAGACATGATAGTCCCTACGTTTACCAATTCAAGAATGAAAGGATTGCGTCTTACTATTCTAGTAATTCCTTGTTCTCTTTCGGCTTGCGGTATCTGCCCTGTTGTATTAGTAGATAAAGCCATCGTTCCAGCAGCTTTAAGTGTTATTTGAACACTAGCCCCCGATTTCTCTTTCATCGCTTTTAACTCGTCTGCTTTCTCAGTTAACAGACTTTTTAAGCTTTCTGGAACATCATTTGAAACGCCTTTAGTTTCAATTGCCAATACTTTTAAAGCTAATTCAGTAACATCCTCTTTCATTTGTGTTACGTCTGCCCCTTGATTTTTCAAAACAGTAACTTCACTCATGAGTTGAATAAGTTCTGCTTTTGTGCATGAATCATTTTTCATTTGGTCGATTTTCTCTCCCAAAGCTTTTATTACTTCTTCCATTTTTTTAAAATTTGTTTAATAAATCCTTTAATAACCTTTCGTTTTTTTGAGTGACATTCGTCGGCTCGTCTTTTATGTTGTCAAGTGATTTCTCGGCTTGTTTATTGTTCATTATTTGCCCAGTTGATGAATTGCTACCAAACACAACCAAGCTAGATTCTTTTACATTTTTAGCTTCTTTAATAGCGAAAAAATAGTATATATAGTCAAAATCTTCTTTGTTTGCGATAACAGGGTAGTAGTCGTCATAGTTCTTTTTAAAAACCGCATCTTCTGGATTGTCGCTATTCATTGCTAGAAAAATAGTAACGTACTGCATTCTAACACTTCCCTCTATAGCGTCGCCACTATCTAGCCACTCCTTTACGGTTTCATCCTTTACCTTGTCTTTTGCTACTTTGTAAATCAAAACCTCGGTATCGCCATCGTAAGGCTTTCCTATTAAAGAGAATGGTATTTTAGCCGTGAAGATTTCTACATGTTCTTTTCTTACCACTACTGATTTTATCGTAAGTTCGTGATCTAAAACTAAATAGTTTTTTCCTTGTTGGTCCTTAATAGACTTTTTCCAAATGCCGTCTAAATGTAGGTCGTCATGGCTATCTAATATACGGGTTGAATTAACTGCAATATAATAGAAATTATCATCTATTTTAATTCCTTTTAATTGATCCGTAAACTTTAATAAGTCTAATGACTTGCAGGTAACGGAAATTCCTTTATCGCAAGATTTTTGTATTAAAGACTTTTTAGATTCGATCATAATCTCGCTATTGTCCCTAAGCTCCTTGAACAATTCCTCTTTTGTCGAGAATGTTTTTTCTGGAAAGCAATTTGATTTTATCATTTGAAAAAGTCTTTTTTATCTTTAATATCTTTTTTCTTTTCCTCAATCTTTTTCAAAGCCTCACTTCTCAACAAGTCTTCTATTTCTTTGTTTGTAAGTTTTGTGCTCATAGCCCTAAAATTAGTTTAAATTCATTGCTTAATCTTCTTTGTTCTTCTATAGTTTCGTATATTAAAGTCTCCTGATACGCTCTTAAAGTAGCCACCTTATCTCTCATAACTATCTGCATAACTGGCAAATGATTGTAAGATGCGACTAGCTTTTCTCCTTTATCCATTAGCCCTAAAGAACTAGAAAAACTATTCATAGTATTGTCAGCGTCATTTTGAATGCTGTTTTGAATATAATTTAACAAAGCTTTATCCCTGTCGTTTACGCTTAACCCCCCGTTAGAACTGAAATAGTTTAGCAATTCCTTTGACATTTCAAAAGCGTTCAAACAAGTTAAAGCGTCGTTTGAAAACTGTTCATCAAGATATAAACGCTTCATGTCAGAAACTAAATGCTGAGCTTTTATGTTTGCGTTTGTGATTAAAAGTGATTTAGAAGAAACTTTAGAAAATATATCTTTTCGGTCTTCTGGCTGTATCTGAGCTTCGTTTCCGTCGCCCTGTGATGCCATAAGATATTTTTGAGACATCTTGAGGTTTACATTTTTAGACAGTAAATTTTCTTCTATATTTTGAATAGTTCTTGAAAGCCCTTTTAGCCTACTTGGCGAGGTCATTAATGAATTAGCCGTAAGTCCGTTGGACAGGTCGTAAGTAGGTATTAGGTCTTTTAACTTAATATCTATGGTAGTTCCGTCTAATGAATACTTTATTTTTTTTTCCTCATGCTTTGACAATTCTGCTCTTGTGTAAAGAAAAGATTTTACCTTGTGAGTGTCGTTTAAATTAACCTCGCTAGGTATAAGATTGTAAAGGGATTTAGCGGAAGATAAAGCGTCTACTTTGTAAGTTAAATTTGTTCCAGAAGCGGACAAGAACCACATTTGCTGAAACAAAAAATCTTCCTGAGACTGGAAGTAGTTAGGTTGTTTAAATAGCTTTAAAATTTCGCTATTCTCCACAGGCTTGTTTACGTTGTTGAGATGTGATATTTTCATTTGAGAATATATCTTGCATCTTAGCGATATAATAGCTAGCAAAACTGGATTTGTCAAAGACTGCTCAAGATATTTGTCAGACTTTAAAAATCCGCTTTGATCTAGCCATGAATAGGTAAAATTACCGCTTCTGTCTCTTTCGACAACGGTTTTATTCCTCCCAAAAAAATCAGATAATCCCATTTAATCTATGTTTCACAACATTAATATTAAAGCAAATATAGTAAAAATTAATTAACTGAGCCTAAAAACTTTTACAAACCAAGAAATAACGTATTTCATGCCGTCTAAAATGTGGTCGTCTCCTTTTTCTTCTGGCATATCCATCTGAATACCTTGCCAAACTTTCCAAGAATAGCTTTCGTATTCATTTTCAATATTTGACGATTCGTTTGTGTAATGGATTTTACTTTTTTGCATAGTTTCAATGCCCGAAGCAATTGAACCACTGCCTTTTTTAGCCTGTATAACGTTATAGCCTGCGTTCTTTAACTTTCTTGATTCCTCCTTGTTTAGCTCGTTACCGCTGTCGCAAATTATCTGGACGTGCTTAGGAATAGATAATTTTTCAAATTCATCAGCTAAACTTCCTTTCATATCGTTAAGCGGGCAATATAAAGCTTCGTGAAAAAAATAATTTTCGTCTCCGTCAAACTTCATTTCGACCAATGCCGTTGGTGCGGACAATCCAAAGTCTAAGCCGTAGTAGGACTGGTAAGGCAATGCGTAAAAATCCTTAGCCGACAACTTAAGCCACCCTTTGAATATTCTGTTTGGTTTTTCTGCTTTTAAACCTAATCCGTAAACATTCCACATATAAGCATCTGCGGTATTGTTTGAAATGTTTATAGGGTTTGATGGGTCATAAGATAAAATCTTTTTCTTTTGTTCTATAGGGCAAAAAGGGTTTAACATAAAGGTAGAATGAATTACTTTGCATCTTGGGTTGTCATCTAAATCATCGCTCCAATGTTTACCACTTGGATTAATGTCTATCCATATTTGATTTGCTCGCTGATCTATTTGGTCGAACGTTTCCTTAGTCATTTTGTAAGGCTCGTTTAGCCATGCCAAGTCCTGAGTGATCCCATGAGCATTCGTTGTGTCATCACCGTGTGGCTCTATAATTGAGCCGTTCTCGAAGTAAATAGGCACGGTATTCCTTGGGAACTTATATGCTCTGCCAGACAATGGGAATATTTTTCTAAAATCTTTCCATATTGAATTGCCTAAGCTCTCTCTTGTGTCTCTCCAAATGGTACATCTAAAACTCGGTTGTTCCTCGCATTTTCTTATTGCTTTTTCTTCTAAACTCCAGCTTTTCGAACTTCTTGAGCTACCTATGTGTTTTATGTATTTATAACGATACTGAGAATACTTCCCGTCCTCATAAATATAAAAATAACTATCATCTAATTCGTAAGTAAGAAATTTTTCAGATATAGAATATAACTTTTTATTATTTACAAACTCCTCTTTAACTTCTAATTTATCCCCTAAATCTTCGCATAAAAAGAAACGACCACCATCTTTTTTAAGTATTTTAATCCTTAATTCCGAGTAGTAGTCGTGCTTAACATATACCTCTGTTATTCCATAAGTTGTCATTCTGGGCTTAATTCATTCTTTAAATCTTCATAACTTCTTCCCTCTGCAAAAACCAAAGGGATTGATTTTGCTTCAATATTTATTTGCTCTATAATTTCTTTAGGCTTGCCCAACAAGTGCTCAGCGACAAACATTACGCCTCTCTCAAAGCCTAATAGTTCGTGTATAAGTTTTTCTTTGCCCTCTTCGTCTGTTTCTGTTTTATAATAAGAATTTACCGCTTTTTGGATCAAGGCGTTTTTACTATTCTCTTCGCTTACTGGCTTTCTGCCAGCTCCTTGTCTCGCTCCGCCGTGTGTTATTTCTGACATCTTGAAAAAAGTTTGATTATTCAAAGATAACAAAAAAATCCGCAATCCATAAAATGAAGTGCGGAAAAGTTTTTTGAATAAATTATAATTTTGATTCTTTGTAGAGCTTTAAACATTGCTCCACCATAACTTTTATTGTTTCTTGAGCCTGTTTATTGTAATCCTGATGTTTCATTACGGCATTTCTATCAAAGTCGTCAGCAACTATTTTTATATCTTTTATTCTTACTAATATTTTCATACCTACACTATTTTAATTTTATACCCTAATTCTTTTTCTATTTCTTCTTGTGTCATTGGTTTTTGTTCGACGACCTTAGCCCATTGTCCGTTATCGAAAACCATTAGATTGCCAATAAAAATATATCCTTTCTTAAGATTAAAATCTATTTTTTCATCAGACACCTCTTTCTTTTTATATCCAGTTTTACTAGTTCCAGTATTCGTTCTAAGAAGATTTTCTATAAAATCACCCTCTTTGTATCTCTTAACCGCTTCCTTAGTTAAAGCTTCGGTTACTTCTTTTTCGGAGGCATGGTATTCATCTCCTAATTTTTCATTCTTTGTATTAGGCACAAACCATTCTCCGTATGAATCAAAACCATACTTTAAAATTCCATTTAAAAAATAACACAGCCATTTTTCGTTAAGTTTGCTATCTATTTTACACCATCCAGTATGATTTTTAGGCAACTCAGCTTTTTCCTCATCAAAAACTTCTGGATAATTCTCTGTCATTAAAAAATGACAGCTAATACCATTGCTGGCTATTTCTTTAATTAAATCCTCTGTAATAGTATAAGTTTTTTTAATCGGCTTTTTATAGGTTATTATTTTTGCGTAGCCTTCAAATTTATTCCAAACAACGCAGTCATCAACATGGTAGCTATTTTTAATTTTCAATTTATCAAAATAGATGTTGTTCATGATAAAAGCCATATTAGGCTCTAAATTTATAATATATTCTTTTCCGTCTGATACACACTTTATAGTATCAGCATCTTTAAAATACTCTTTTACTTCTTCAATTGTTGGCGTAGTAAATTTTTTCATTGTTTTATTTTTTTAATTGGTTAATGTCGATTGCTTCTCCTTTTTCTATCAACGAATGTAAATCAAAGTGCCATTCGTATAGTTTCTCATAAAAAGACATCGGCACTGATCTTCTAACTGACACTTGACTTCCCGTATACCATTCGAAGAAAAAACCACTAAAACATTTTACAAATACAATATTTGGTGCTGCATATCCGAACTCGTCTATAATTAATTTTAATTTTTCTATCGGTACAAACCTTTCTCCATTAACCTCAATTTCTTTTGTAAGGTCGGATAATGGGCGCAGGATTGGTTTAACAAAATTTTGAATATCTGCATAAGATTTTTCATTTCTTAATATAAAACCATTAAATTCTCCTTCGCCTAGTGGAATACATAAATCTGAATCCGCATAACCGCAATAAGTCCATATATTCCCTTTATCGAAAATAAAGTAGTTATCTATTTCTAAATGTGAGAACTCCTCTCTTGCATCGACAGTTGTAATTGCTTTTAATCCATAAGGCAAATACCCAATAATGTGTTTTAATTCCATAATATTTATTTTAAAGCGGGATTTTCACTCGCTTTTTCTTTTTAGTTACTGTATTTCTACAAATATTGTTATTTCTTTTTTATCGAAGTTGTGTTCTATGTTTTCAATCTTCATATAAAGTTTATGCCATATTACACTTTCGCCTATTCTTGGTCTTTCTTGATTTTCTACTGTTTCTTGAAACAAAATTTGATCGTTTTGATCTTTCCATACAACTTTTTTCATAATTAAAAATTTTAGCGGTTATTATTATTATTCAAAGATACAACTTAAATTGATATGTGCAATACGTTAATTAAGCTTTAACACTTTTTTTATGTTTTTCAATCTCTTCTCTGCAGTACTTTTGAAGATTTTTATATATTTCTTCTGGAATGCCTCTAACTTGTAGAGTTTTGTAGC
>Ga0073921_1000040_pt1 | contig 9999 bp, 7 predicted proteins | sample GWRWT3_30Apr14_FD_70954 | JGI IMG/M metagenome (GOLD analysis project Ga0073921, IMG submission 70954) | Sand microcosm microbial communities from a hyporheic zone in Columbia River, Washington, USA - GW-RW T3_30-Apr-14 | ecosystem: Engineered > Artificial ecosystem > Sand microcosm > Unclassified...
CGATTGGCCGAGGGTTCCTACATGAGGTCAAAGTGTGGGCTACAGGGTATATCTTGGGTGTTGAGTTGACGATAGAGGATTTAAAAACTAAACAGTTTTACCAAATAAGAAGGGGTGAAACCGTTGGGAAGTTTTTTAGACTCAGTTTGACTAATGGGGAGTTTATACAGAAAGTTGAGTTCGGCTGTGATTTTCATGGAATGTATTACTTGGGGTTTGTTAGTAACAAACAGGAAATGTGTGTAGGGGACATGAATAGACCGATTAGGATGTTCGAGTTTCCCAAGGATTGCGGGCTGGTTGGGCTCTTTGGAGGGTTTACTGATAAAATTTTACATTTGGGATTTTACTTTGACAGTATTTTCGAGGTCAATTGGGCCAGGCATAGAGAGTTGATGCTGATTAAAAGTAAGGGCAAGGAAAGTGAAGGCAATGAGCTGAATCTACTACTGAGGCTTGATGACCAGCTCTTTAGATATCTGGCGAGTTTCGTTTAGGTGTCTTGATAAGAATAGATTAGAATCAATTTAAAAAGGTGTTTAGTTTCTACATATCATCTATTTATTATTGTTCAGATTTTAGTGGATTATAAACCTTAACATTTGGAATCTGGATATCGGTCAAGCTGTTCATTATTTCTGTGAGCCATGGTAGTTTGATTTCGAGATTGTTCAGTTCAAGCAGAAGATCTCTTGTGGCTACGTCGTCGTTCTCAAGGCATCCCTGAAAAACATTAGAAATTTGGCCAAATATAATGTCCATTGGAGTAAACAAATTCCCTGTATTCCCTTGATATATCCCTAAAACCTCTCCTTGGTCACTTACTAGCACAGCTCCAGGTAGAGAATTCTGAATTTCGTTCACCAACTTCAGTCTAAAAGTCGCTTTATTATCAATTTCTACATGAGTAAACCTCTCAGCCGACAGCATCTGATACTTCTTATTAAAATAAATTGAATGAAACTTGAAACTTTTCTTTACTTTAGGGAAATTTACTTTATAGTCGCATATATCCCTTGAGACCTCAAATATAGCAAAATGCTGGTTTGCCAGATGATTTCCAAGTATCCAGTGAAACTTTTCTAATGAGAACTGGGCTTCTGATTCATCAAAGAATCTGATTGTATTATTTCCGACAAACCTGCAAAAATCGTCTAGTTGAACTAAAGTTTTAGGGACAATGCATAAATTTTGGGATATGAATAAACCAAGGCCTACTGTTTTGTCTGATTTGTTTTGAATTTTGAAGATGTGCTTTAGGAAAGGGGATAGTGACGGAGTGTTTCTTACTTTTGGCTCAATTTGTTCCCAGACTTCGAGTGTCAAGTCTTTTGGTTGAATAAATTGGTCCCATTTGTATCTAGTTGAAATATAGTCAGAGCCGCATCTAATGACTATTGGTGTGGATTCATCGATATTAAATAGGTTCTTGACACAGAGTTTGAAGTTTGAGAATGAACTAACCTTTTCATTTAGTTCTTCTTTTCGATTTCCAAATTGGACTGTAAGCCTCTTGTCAGAAGTGTTTCCCATGTTTATTTATTTTCTAATGACGTAAGAATGTCGTTATTGGTTAAGATTATATAAAGTTGGCGTTTGCTAAACAAAGGTATTTAGGTGTTGATTATTTCTCATATAAATTTAGTGTTATAAGGCTAATTTTCAATAAATCGTAATAAGGTTCCCTTTGTCAGTTTAAATTGTTCTGAGACTTCTCTGATCTTTTTAATTTTTTCATAGTTCGCCACCTTTTTCTTACTTACCTGAGCGAACATTGACAAATCGGTATGCACTCTGACTGGACTTCCGTTATCAAACGACAACTTCACACTAACCCTTCTTGGCTCAGCCATATATATAACCCAGAACTTTCTTAGAATATAAAAATGAACCGTAACCGAGAAATAAGAACCTTCCAAGGTCTGCCAGCAACTCGCTCCTCGATAAAACGGATGGAAAATGAGGTCAAGAAGCTTAGAAATAACTTAGACGAGCTGGTAACAAAAAAAATATACAAGCCTGAGGAGTCCAGAGGCAACGAGCAAGCGATGATCGAAGACCTTAAGATAGCGATCGAAAAAAAGGAAGAAATAATCCTACAACTCAAGCTTTTACTATAAACCTAGTTTATTTCTTAAAAACCTCCATCTTGCTAAAGAACTCTTCATCCTGTTTCCTTATTTTTTCCTCTAGTTCGAGTCTTATCAACTTCATTTCCTTATCTAGTAAGTACTGAAGCGGGTCTGTTATTAGAGCTTCTTCTTCGTCTGAGTCAAGTTCTCGAGGTGGTTCTTCAATTACTGGCTTTATTATGTACTCGTCTAGAGCTGCGATTGTCTCAGGAACGATTTCAGCGCCTTCATCTAGTCTTAAAACCATTGGAAAGTTCCCTTCGAACCTATTGACGTTCTTTAAGGCCAGGTTGCAGTTCGGAATAAAGTTGAACTCGTATAAAGAATAGTGTCTGAAGAAAGTGATGAGGGCGAAGTCTGTTATTTGCTTAACTTCGGGACAGCTGAATACTGCGATTGAGTAAGGAGAACGCTGGACTGAATGCTTGAGTAACAGTTTTTTAAAGATTTGAAAGCTCTTATTTTCTAATAGCCGGCTATTGAATGAAAAAGAAAAGAGGTATTTGAATATTTCGAGTAAACAGGACGTCTTGTCAGGTGAAAAGTGCTTGGAAATGCAGAATGAGAGGTTGTTAAAGTGGAAGGAGTTAAATATTTCACTTTGCGGGTAGGAGTATGGACTCGGTATCAAGCTTTCCAACTGTGACTGTCTGCTCAAAGGGTCGAGTTCATTAAGCAAAGACTCAATGTCTGATTTACAGATGGTATTAAAGACCAAGAAGCCTTTAGGAATTTCAGTCATTTTTAAGTGAATTACTTTAAACAGGTAATTATTCCACCTTCTCTCTTAAAAACTCCGATTTTACAATATCTCATTCATTAGCTGCTCTGTGTATAAATGACAGACTCAGTAGTACTTAATTTCAATATAAACACATGCCTAGAGTGTCCTGTGTGCATGGACCTCCTTTGTGTCCCAGTGTACCAGTGCACGAATGGCCATTCAATCTGCCCTCAATGCACTCGTTCTGATAAAATCAGTTTAAAGATCTGTCCAATATGCAGATGCAGCTTAACAGGTGACTTAAGAAATTATTCACTAGAAAGGATACTTGAGAACATAACTATCAAATGCAAATTTGAAGGCTGCATGGAGTCAATTAAACTCTCAGAACGAATTGAACACGAAAACATTTGTAGGTTCAACCCTTACATCGAATGTACATTACCAGATTGTCTGTGGAAAGGACTCGACCTCTGTGCACATTTAAAACAGACTCATGCTATTAAGGAGTTCAATATGGACAACTGCGGGACTCGGGGGTGGAATTCAAAGACTTGGAAAGAAGCTGACTGGGGTTTTAGTATTTGGAACTTCAATGGCAAGCAAGTATTGAACCAGTCGATCAGTAATAAGAACTTCTTTTTTTTGTGGATTTACAATATCCAAGATGAGCCTTTGAGATTGAAATTAACTATTGGGAATGAAAGCCAAAGGACTTCTTATAAATTGGTTACGACCTCAGTGAAGAAGTATAAGAAACATAAGTCCATGCCACTTCATATGAACATTGTGGAAATTGAGAAGTTCTTTTTGGAGCCTGCTGAAGGCTTGGACGAAGGGTATAAGAGGCTTACTATTGAGGTCAAAGTCTTGAAATTTAAGGGAGAGGATAGGAAATGTGTTTAGTGTGTGTTAGATAAGGTTAATTGATTAATAAGGTTTAGGAATGGGGAGAGTTTTTGAATTTTTGTAAGAAACTGCTTTTTGGGGTACTAGACTGACGTGGGGCTGGCTTGCTAATTGGGGATATGTTTATGCCTTCGAAGTCATGTTTCATTTGCCGTCTTGGTGGAAGCCCTTCTCTTGGGCTTCTGATCGACTGGGTTGGTGAAAGGGTTTTGATTTGGTCTGGGGTACGGTTTGGGGTAGGGTTTGGCTTTGTGTTTATTTCAAGGGCCTTGGGGGATTTTACTGCTAAGTCAAACCTTACTCCAGGAGATGGATTTCTTGAACCATTATTTGACCTGATCGCAGGCTTTATAGTTTTCTGGCTCTTGGACCCGATTCCCAAGTTTCTAAAGAGCGGGTTTTTTCCAACATCTTGATCGTTTTCCCCAACCCCATCCTCAAACTCCTTATTCCCTCCGTTAAAGACAATATTTCCTTCGAAATCCGTGACTAGAAACTCTCTAACCAGGTCATTTTCAATAATTTCTTCATTTCTTCCATCAAACCTTATTGCGACCACTAGCCCACAAACATTCTCAATAACGCCCTCTCCCAATACCTCATTTCTAACACTCCAGCCAACCTTGACTCTACTTTCTTGCATTCTTTGCACCCAGGGATGCTTTAAAATCTCTAAAATCCCAGGCCTCTGATCAGGATCTTCCTGTAAAATCTCAGAAATCAGACTTTTGGCATTCCCAGAAACATGATTTCCTAATGTAAACCCTCTTTCTGATATCAATTTTGCCATTTCTCTTGGGTTCTTCGCTCTAAAAGGTGGAGCCCCGTGAAGCATTTCATACAGTAATACCCCCAACGCCCAGATATCTACTTTGTTTGTCTGAGGTAAATTTTTCAGCATTTCTGGTGACATATAATCCAAAGTACCACAAAAAGTGACCCTTTGTTCAGAGCCCCTAGCACTCCACCCAAAGTCTCCAATTTTTATTGTCCCATTCTGAGATATCAGCAAATTTTCAGGCTTTAAATCCCTGTGCAATAAATTTTTACTATGTAAGTAATGGAGTCCAACGCATGTTTGAGCGAAAATAGGCCAAGCTTCTTTTTCAGTCAGTTTTATTTTTTTTCTGATCATGTTGAAGAGTGAACCTTTTTCAGCGTATTCAAGGATTAGGTAAATTTTGCCACGGTCTTCCATGTGATCGAATAGTCTTACTATGTTTGGGTGGATTAAGGTTTGGTGGACTGAGATTTCTCGGAACAGTATTTTCAAGGGCATGACTGAAGCGACAACGCTTTTTTTGTAAGTCTTTTGAGCAAAGTATTGTTTTGAACCTTTTTTTTGCACAAGTTGGACCTCACCGTAAGTGCCTGAACCTAGATTGTTCGGCGAGTCGGTCACTGGGATAAAGTCTTTGAGTGAGTAAAGGTGAGGTCTACAAGAAAAAGAGTGGCTTTCTGCGTCTTGAAGCTTGCAGTTTTGAGAGCAATACTTAGGAATAAAGCAAGTTTCACATGTGATGATTTCTGTGGCTGGTTGCTTGCAAGGTAAAAAAATGCATTCCATTAAAAATTATGGTCTCTTAAAGGTAAATTATACATTCTTGTCACTAAATTTACTTATTTTTACCATAAAAACCCATTTCAATCATCACAAAAGCCTATATTTTAGTATGTTAATTAGGGTACTAAAGTGTTAGTTTATATATACTTGGTAATTTCAAATACCTATAATGTTTCATAAGTCCCAAACAACCATCAAAAACCAGTCAAAAACACTGAACTATAAACCAATCGCTCTAAAAGTGTCAACTCGCAAGTCAAGACTTACCTCAAAATCCCCAAGTAACACCAAAAAACGTGTGACTCAGAGAGTCCACAGCTCATTTACAATCTGTGATGAAATCTATTCACCGCACCCTAGACTTCGATCAACCTCAGTAGACCGTAAAAATAAAAACATTAGTTTTGATTACTCAACTCTAAGGAAAACTCATAACCCGATGCAGGCTTTTCAGCAATTCGATGAAAAAGTGTTGAAGTGCATTAACTTGGGAAGACAGGAAATTCAAAAAAATAAATTTTCAGAAGCGGTCAGGTATCTGACTCAAGCTTTGGAAATAGACAGCAAGTGCTTGGATGCACTTTACCATAGAGGCATTGGACTAATGCTGATGGGCATGTATAAGGAAGCAACAATAGACTTTTTGAACGTGCTGAGGGAGAATGTTATGTACGGCAAAGATGTTTATTTGAAGCTAGCTATGTGTTTTTATAACATGAAAGAGATAAACACGGCTATAAGGTATGTTTCACAAGGTATACATAGATACCCTAAGTTTGGCGAGGGGCTTGTGCTAAGAGGTCAGTTATATAATGAACAAAAACAGTATGAAAAAGCGATTTCAGATTTCAAAAAAGCTATTAATGTAGGGCGAAACGAAGCAAACGCGGTGCTCGGGTTTGCTGAGAGCCTGGAAGGTGCAGGAGACTTAGAAATGGCTTTGCAAATGCTAGACCAAGCGGTCCAGTACCCTGAAACCGCAAACCAAGGTCTGTTAAAACGAGCGATTCTGCGTTCAAAACTAAATGACATGGAATGTTTATCTGATTTCGACAACTACCTCCTAGCCAACCCAGCCTGCTCCCGAGGATTTTTCTATAAAGCTGAATTCCTATACACAAAATCAATGCTTGTAGAAGCTGCTCTCTGTTACGAACAAAGCATAAAATACGATAAAAGCTATGAGTTTATTCCCAGGGCAATTTTTCACTTAGGAGCAATAAAAATCAATGAAAAAGACTTTTACGGGGCACTTCACACCTTTGACCGAGCAGGTAAACACGAACTCAAGGACCAAAAGACCCTGCAAATTTACGCTGAAGCCGTTATAAACTTGATGAAAAGGAAGTATAAAGAAGGAATCAGTGCATTTAATAAGCTTATTAAGAAAAAAGAATCTGTGATGAAGAGTAATATAATAAACTGTTATATGTATAGAGGATATGCTTACACAGCCTCGAACCAACACGAGCAAGCCATTCGTTCATTCAAAAAAGCTTCGGTACTTGGTAAATTAAACAAAGCCTCAATTTACAACCTCGAGTTATCCTATGCTTTATTAGCTGCTTCTAAACAGAATTACCAAGTCACTATGCAGCATTTAGAAAAGTGTTTAAAAACATTTCCAAGGAAAGCTGAGCCTCATATATACCATGCTGCAATAGTGTTGAATGAAGCCCTGGGTAATAATGGAGAATATTTGTTGAAAGAAGCTGATGATTTAATGAGTCATGCAATGAAAATGAAAGAAGTCGACAGTGAAATGTTGTTCTTTAGGGCTTGTGTCAGGTATGTAATGCAGAAATTTGAGCTGGCGTTAGAAGATGTTAAGTTAGCGATAGATAAAGCTGAGGATAATATAGCTGAGCATTATGTTCTTAGGGGTCTATGTAACGCAGCTGATAGGAACTATGCTGAGAGTACTCAGGACTTCACTATTGCTATTCAATTGAAAGACAGCTTAGATTATATTTATTGGTTCAGATCACGCTCGGCCTACCTGTTAGAAGATACAAATTTAGCGTTTAACGACCTTCAGCAGCACATGACTCTTCGACCCAATGATCCTGAGGTTTATTACCAGGCTGCTGTATTACTCATCATGGGAGGGTCTTATGATGATGCTTTAAAAGCCTTAACAAATTCTTTTTCGTTGAAACCTCAGGGTAAATCTGTTTACCTTAAAGCGAAATGCTTTGTTATTATGAATGAAATCCCTGAAGCTATTAATGAACTAAAGTATTTTAAGGACTTAAAAGGGCCTGCTAATTTGGATTCTGAAGTTTTAAAGTTTTTAGCGGAATGCAAATTTGAAAGTTTTAAAGTTGAAGAGTTTTTAAATGCCGCTCAAGTGGTGGATAAGTGGCTAGGATGGGAAGCTGGAGATATATTTGAAAAGAAGCATCTGTTTTGGCTCAAAGGAATTTTTTTTATGTATGCGGAAGAATACTCCAAGTCTTTGTATGAATTTCAGCGAGTGTTAGAAATGCTGCATACAAGGAATAGTAATATAATTTCAGCTGATGAGGCATTAACAACAGAGGAAGAAAATTGTGAGGTACTCTTTAATATTGCTTTGTGTCATTGCTTTGGGAAAAAGAATCAGTCCTTGTGCATTTTGAATGATTTATCAGAAATTCTTAATAGTAAACATAGAGGACAGATGCTCCTTCTTTCTGCAATCATCCATCTGTCAAATGAAAACACATCAGCAGCTGAGAACTTACTCAAAGAAGCTTTTCACTGCGATCCAGAAACAACAACTCCATTTTTATCCAAAAAAACGACAACAATTTTACCTTTGAATACAGTCAACCCCTTTGCCCAGCGTTTTCCCTTAATCAGTTTACAACTTTCCCAAAACCCCATTATCCAAATCAGACCAGCAGTAAGTCTACCGAGGTCAAACTTGCCAAACATAGAGTTTTGTGTAGAAAAAGAGGTGGAGTCAATGTTTACCATACCAAAAATAATTTCTAGACCAGAAGCTCCTTGGTTAAATAGAATAAGGGGATCAATCCAATTCACAAGTACTTTAGTTGACATAGACGAGCCGTCACAGATAAGTGAAAGAGAATCAAAGGAAAGACTAGAAATGCATGAGACTGCAGAATACATTAAGAGGAATATCAAGTCGGCAGCACCATTAAGACATAATTCAAGTTTTATTAAAAAAGACAGCGATGGCAACACAAAAGTGGCTGGTGAGGCGCCGGATGATATTTTGGACAAAATAAGGAATTTTTGTAAGGGTGGTAAAATGGATAATTTGGACTAACTTTATTAATAGGGCATTTTTCAAATTTGTTATGAGTTGTTAGATTGTGTTTTTAGGTGTATAATTATATAAATGAAAAAAAGAAATTTTGATTCAGGTATTGATAAAACTTATATTACTTTGGGGAATGTTGAATATGAAGATAAGAAGTCTTACTACCCTATTTGGAGGCGAGCTTTAAGCAAGATTAAAATAAACTTATTAATTCAGAGATACGCTAAATTTGAAAAAAACCACACACACTGGATGGATTTTAGTTTATTTCAACAGGAAAGTCAACATATGAAAATAGAGCAGGCTGTTGACCGAGTTATTTTACCAAATAACATGTATTATATTAGCTGGCTTTTTATTGTTTTGGTTTCTATTACTTTCATTACCTTTTTCGCTACTTTTTATACAAGTTTTTACGGTGATGAAAGTAGCTCTGGTGCACTTGTAGTTGAAAAATTTGCAGATATTGTATTTCTTATTGATCTGTTTATGAATTTTAATATTGCTTATTATGATGATATGAATATTCTCGTTAAAGAAAGAAGGAAAATAGCAATTAAATATTGCAAATTCCAATTTTGGATTGATTTTTTAGTAATTTTGCCATTCTTAGGTAGTTTTTCTAATAATTCTGGGCTTTTTATGTTCAGACATCTGATAAAAGTTCTAAAATGGATTACTTTCAAAGAAAAAGTCTTAAATTTCCAATACATAAAAAGTTTAGACTACTTTTTTATTATTCACAATAATTTTGTTAGTTCCTTTACTATTCTTATTATATCTTGTGGATTCTTTCATGTATTTGCTTGTATTTTCTATTTAAGTGCAAGATACAATGAATTTAGCAAAGATTGCTGGGTAGTCAGGATAAATATACAAAATGATTCAATATTCAGTAAATACCTTACAACAATATACTGGTCTTTAACCACTGTTGCTTCAATAGGCTATGGGGATATTCATCCATACACCCCAATAGAGATAGCAGTTTCAATGATTTGGATGTGCATAGGAGTTTTAACAATTTCATATTCTGTTAGCAAAATTACAATCATTCTCAAAAAAATTAAAAATAATGAACTGCTTATGGATGAAAACTTACAAAAAGCGGAAGATTTCTCGAAAAAAACCAAAATTTCCAAGGTCTTACATTACAAACTAAAACAAGCAGTAAGAAAACAGAAAATTTTCACTTACCGGTTTCAGATCTTCAAAATAGTAGAGAGCTTAGAGAGCCATTTACGATACGAGGTAGCCTCTGACATATATGGGAAAGCCCTAAAAAATATTCAATTTTTTTCAGATAAGACTGAAGAGTTTATTGGAATTTTCGCATTTAAAATGGAATTTATGCAGTTTTATCAAGAAAAATACATCTGGCGCAAAAACGCATACTCTG
>Ga0073921_1000041_pt1 | contig 9853 bp, 7 predicted proteins | sample GWRWT3_30Apr14_FD_70954 | JGI IMG/M metagenome (GOLD analysis project Ga0073921, IMG submission 70954) | Sand microcosm microbial communities from a hyporheic zone in Columbia River, Washington, USA - GW-RW T3_30-Apr-14 | ecosystem: Engineered > Artificial ecosystem > Sand microcosm > Unclassified...
GCTTCTAAAAAAATTGATACGATGATCAAGCAATTTGAAGAAAATTATGCTGTTCGTGACAAGCAAGATGTATTAGCCATGTGTGCTTTACAATTTGCCTCACAAACGGAACAAAAACAAATTGATAATGCGATAGATGGAGAAGCAACCATCGAAAGAATTAAAAAAATCAATGCGATTTTAGATCAATATCTCGACAAATAAACGTTCTTTACAAAAACTAAGATACTGCCTACATTAGTTCATATTTGGTAAACTCAACACTAACAATTTAGAATGAGCAAATCATCGTTACTATAGCAAGCCAATTCAGTTTGGAAGCTTGAACAACGAGTTAGCTCAAAACTTGTCTTTTCGAGTTTATACAAGCAATCTAATGTAGGCTTTTTTATATATAAATTTTAACAAACATGGACAACATATTAACGATTATTATTTCAGGAATTATAGGTATTGCGGGAGGTTTTGGGATCGCCAAATTGATTGAAAAAAGCAATATTTCAAACTTAATTAAAAACGCAAAAAAAGAAGCAGCATCCATATTAAAAGATGCAAATCTGGAAGCTGAAAACATAAAAAAAGATAAAATTCTTCAAGCAAAAGAAAAATTTATTGAATTAAAATCAGAGCACGAACAAGTTATTTTATCCCGTGATAAAAAAGTTGCAGAAATAGAAAAAAGAGTTCGTGATAAAGAATCTCAAGTTTCTAATGAATTATCAAAAGCTAAAAAAGTAAATGATGATTTCGAATCTAAAACTTTAGAATACACCACTAAAATTGAAAACCTAGATAAGAAACAATCTGAAGTTGACAAATTGCATAAAAGTCAATTGCAACAATTGGAAGTCATCTCCGGTTTATCTGCTGAAGAAGCTAAAGATCAATTAGTAGAAGGATTGAAAGCGGAAGCAAAAAGCAAAGCAATGTCTCATATTCAAGACACTATTGAAGAGGCAAAATTGACTGCACAACAAGAAGCTAAAAAAATCATCATCAATACCATTCAAAGAGTTGGTACAGAAGAAGCAGTAGAAAACTGTGTTTCGGTATTTAACATTGAATCTGACGACGTAAAAGGTAGAATCATTGGTCGTGAAGGTAGAAATATCCGTGCACTGGAAGCTGCGACTGGAGTAGAAATCATTGTAGATGATACACCAGAAGCGATTATCCTTTCTTGTTTTGATCCTGTACGTAGAGAAATTGCACGTTTGGCTTTACATAAATTAGTAACTGACGGAAGAATTCACCCAGCTCGTATTGAAGAAGTAGTTGCAAAAACCGCTAAACAAATTGACGATGAAATTATAGAAGTTGGTAAACGTACCGTTATCGATTTAGGAATTCATGGTTTACATCCTGAATTGATTAAAGTGGTAGGACGTATGAAATACCGTTCTTCTTACGGACAGAATTTATTACAACACTCCCGTGAAGTTTCTAAACTTTGTGGAATCATGGCAGCTGAACTTGGCTTAAACGTAAAATTGGCTAAAAGAGCTGGTTTATTACACGATATTGGTAAAGTTCCAGATGCTGAAAGTGATTTACCTCACGCATTATTAGGAATGCAATGGGCTGAGAAATATGGTGAAAAAGAAGAGGTTTGTAACGCTATTGGAGCACACCACGATGAGATTGAAATGAAATCATTATTATCGCCAATTATTCAGGTTTGTGATGCAATCTCAGGTGCAAGACCAGGAGCGAGAAGACAAGTATTGGATTCTTATATTCAACGTCTAAAAGATCTTGAAGAAGTAGCTTATGGATTCAGCGGTGTGAAAAATGCATATGCCATTCAAGCCGGTAGAGAACTTCGTGTAATTGTGGAAAGCGAAAAAGTTTCTGATGAAAACGCGGCTAACTTATCTTTTGATATCTCTCAAAAAATCCAAACAGAGATGACGTATCCTGGACAAGTTAAAGTAACTGTAATTCGTGAAACAAGAGCCGTGAATATCGCTAAATAATTTATTTAAATTTTACATATAAAAAAACTTCTCATCATTGAGAAGTTTTTTTATACATGCTATTTAATTACTTTATAAGATACTTTAGAGATCTATCGAACACAATTAACTAATCACTTAAACTGTCGTGAAAAACGATTTTAAAAGTAGTTCCTACTCCTACTTCACTTTCAACCGAAACAGTCCCTTTCATCGATTCTATTTGATTTTTTGTGATATGCAATCCTAATCCTCTAGCCTCTTCATGCTTGTGAAATGTTTTATACATCCCAAAAAGAGAATCTCCATATTTCTTCAAATCGATACCCAATCCGTTATCAGAAATTGACAACGTTTTTTTACCATTTTCCAAAGCGAAAAAATATTTTATCTCTACTGGTTTATTAGGATTCGAATATTTTATGGCATTTGTTGTAAAATTCAACAAAATACTTTCTAAATACGCAGGATTAAAATCAACAAAAACGCCCTCAGGAATCTCATTAATAATGGCAACTTGATTATAATTTTTTAAATTCTTGATCAAATCTAAAGTCTTATTTAAATATAAATTCAAGTCTAATGATTTGATCGGAATGTTCGAATTACTTTGAATTAATACCAATTGAGTCAAATTAGCTATTGTTTCGTTTAAGTCATTGGAAACAGTGCGCAAATGAGCCAACATTTCTTTGTTACTTTCTAAATCTTCATCGGCATCAATAATGTCTAATAGTGATTTAATATTTCCTGCTTGTGTATTTAAATTATGGGATACAATATGTGAAAAATTCAATAGTCTGCTATTTTGCTGACTATATAATTCCATCGTTCGCACTAATTCTAACTCTTTCTCTTTTTGCGAGGAAATATCAGTATGCGTGCCAATAACTCGCAATGGCTTCCCATCTTCATTACGCTCAATTACTTTACCTCTGTCTAAAATCCATTTGTATTTTCCGCTTGAAGTTAAAACACGGTGGTAATTTTCATAAAATGGTGTTTTATTATCAAAATGATCATGTATTTCAGAGTAATATTTTTCTAAATCATCAGGATGCACAATTTCATCCCAACGCTCCGGATTATCAAAAATATCCAAAGATTCCTGCTCCAGGATTTTCATGGATTGTGAGGAATAAAAAACTTTATTGGTCGTTAAATCCCAATCCCACACTCCTGCTGTAGAAGCTTCAAGAGCAAATTTAAAACGTTCTTCAGAAATTTTAAGTTTAATCTCCTGTTCTTTTAGGTCGGTCACATCCGAAATTCTTCCATAAAAAGCAATATTACCATCCGGATACAATTCTGGTTTTGATGAAACTTTAAGCCAACGTAATCCTTTTTTAGGCAATAAAACCCGAAACTCAAAATCCCATCTTGTAATATTCCTTTTTGCATGTACTAATGACTGAAAAAACAACAATCGATCCGCTTCAAATATCCTATCATAGACCAAAAATTTGTCACTGTCAACAAAATGATTTGAAGACAATTCAAAAAAATCGTTTACCGATTTACTCACTAAAGGAAATAAATAGGTATTACCCGGAGCAATCACAAACTCAAAAATTAAATCTGGGATCTCATTAAATAATTTACTGTAAAAATCATTTACCTCTTGGCAATTTCCGTTTTGGGGAAAATCAAAAACCATACTCTTTTTTATAACATTTAATATGTGAACAATTTAGATTATATTTTTTATTTAACAGACAAATTAACAATAAAATCGCACCAATTTGATGGAATCTTATGCTGATTTTTTAAAAATTTAATTTTAGACTTAAACCGTAAACCTTTTCTTTCTTAAACAATTCTAAACTTTAAATTATTAACAAAATGTTACTTTCTGGGATGAAATGAATTTAGAACTTGTGTCAGAAATGTTCTGTCAAGATGCACATATATTTCAGTAGTTGTTATCGATTCATGCCCAAGCATCAATTGTATAGAGCGCAAATCAGCTCCGTTTTCTAAAAGATGAGTAGCAAAAGAATGTCGGAAAGTATGCGGACTTATCGTTTTATTCAAATCTATTTTGACCGCTAAGTTTTTAATGATAGTAAAAATCATGGCTCTTGTTAACTGTTTCCCTCTTCTGTTCAAAAAGAGCGTATCCTCAAAACCTTTTTGAATAGTAATAGATGTTCGAATAGAATTCCTATAAATTTGAATGTACTTCTGCGTTAAATCACTTATGGGCACAAAACGCTGTTTATTTCCTTTACCCGTTATTTTAACAAAACCTTCCTCAAAAAATAAATCCGAAATTTTCAAAGAAACTAATTCGGAAACCCTTAATCCACATCCATAAAGGGTTTCGAGCATGGCGCGATTGCGTTCGCCTTCGTTAGCGCTTAAGTCAATCGCAAAAATAAGACTATCAATCTCTTCTACCGATAAAGTATCGGGAAGTTTCCTGCCTGTTTTGGGAGTTTCAATAAGTTCTAATGGATTATCTGCTCGATAATCTTCAAAGACCATATAACTAAAAAAACTTTTAAGACCCGATATGATTCTGGCTTGTGAACGTGGATTGACTTCCTTAGCTACACTATAAATAAATTGCTGAATCGTTTCTTCTCCAATTTTTATTGGTGAAACAACAATTCCATTTTTAGTCAAAAAAAGACACAACCGTTCAATATCGAAAGAATAATTATCTATAGTATTCTTAGACAAACCGCGTTCAATTTTCAAGTATGACTGATAGCTTTTGATGCAGGAAATCCAATTCATAGTTGCAAAGTAACGCTTTTTTGAGCATAAAAAAACCACTACAAAGAGTGGTTTTAAAAGTATTTTTTAAGAATAATAGGTTATTTTCCCCATTTTCCTCCACCCAAATAAAATCCTAAATGAATCCCTAAATAAGAATTTGCTACAGAGCCTTTATTAACTCCGTTAGAATCTTCTAAATTAGTATCAGGAACTAAATTATACTCCAGACCCATTCTGAATTTACCCCATTCAAAACCAGCTCTAACTAAACCACCAAATACACCGCTAACTTCCGGTTGTAATTCTGTTCCAGCATCCACATCAGCTTCATTAAATTCAACATTTCCAATAGCATAATAACCCGCTCCACCTCCAATATAAGGGACAAAAGATTTTCCAGATTTATTAAAATAATAATCATAAGTACCTAAAAACGAACTACTCGCAGAAAGCTTAGCATTATCAATTTGCCCATTAGTACTTTCTACATCACGAACTATCGCTGCAACACCCATTCTTAAACCAATATTCATATTATCCTGAATATTATACTTTGGTTCCAAAGAAAATAAGATGCCACCACCTCCATTAGTAGGAACAACTCCTAAATCTAAACCAACTCTAAAACCATCTTTTTTTTGCGAATAAACGTTGAAACCAACGAAAGTAATAAGTACTGCTAGAATAATTCTTTTCATTTTGTATGTTTAATTGTTAATAACGACATAAAAGTATATTAATTATAAAGTACTACACTTCCTACCTATTATAAGTTATTAACATATTTTAATTATGACTTTACATAAAAAAACCTCCCAGATTGAGAGGTTTAAGATATTAACTTTTTAAAAATATTAAAATTTGTAACCTACTGAAATTTGAAAAACAGAGTTTTTAGATTCATCTTCTCCGGGGAAAATTTCATCTTGTAAACGTGTCAGACCAAAACTATAACGCACACCAATCATAAAGTTTGGCGTAATATCATATCCTGCACCAAAATTTAAACTTACATCTGTTGATTTAAGCTCGTCCTTAACGTCCTCAGATTCTCCTCCGGATTTAGCTTTAGCAGAGACTAAAAAACCTATTTGAGGGCCTAGTTCAAGACTAAAAGCATCCGCTACATAATATTTAGCCATAACCGGAATAGTAATATAATCTAATTTTAAATCTCCACTTACACCCTCAAACTCTAATTCAGTTCCTTGCGCAGAGTACAAAACTTCAGGTTGAATCGCAAATTTATTACTAATCATAAATTCTCCAAAAAAACCAACATGAAATCCTATTAAAGATTTCGAATTTACTCCATCTACATCAGCATTAGTAATTGTAGAGATATTCAAACCTCCTTTGACTCCAAATGCCATATCTGCTTTCTCTTGAGCATTCACAAAACCAAAAGTGAACACGGTAATTACCATTAAAATAATTTTTTTCATGATTTTTCATTTAAAATTAATACTACCAAAGTTAAAAAAATCAAATAGGAGAAGACTTATTTAAAAGAAAAACTCGTTGAATATCAAATAAATCAGATTAAAAACAATAAAAATAACATTTATAAATATCTGATTATCATTATTTTATATTTTAAAAAAATAAAAAAGGACACTTAATATTACTTTTGTAATTTAGTGGACTAATTTTTGCAACAATGCATTTTAAGAAAAATTAAACAATAATACTTAAACAAAATAGTTTTAAGTAAAAGTCCCAATTCAATTATTAATATAAAAAACAAATTATGAAGAAAATAATTTTAGTAGCAGTAGTACTTCTTGCCACGTCTGTAGACATGCAAGCACAATTAGTCAAGTTTGGAATTAAAGCTGGTTTAAACTATGCCAACCAAACTGGTAGTGATATTACAATAAATAGTGAAAATTATGATAAAGAAGCTATCACCAGTTATCATGCTGGACTAGTAGCCGAGATTAAGTTAACCGATGGTTTTTCAGTTCAGCCCGAATTATTGTACTCTACACAAGGTGCAACCTATAAAAATGCTTTTGAAGAATTCAAAAATGAATTGGGTTATCTATCTATTCCTGTTTTAGCAAAATTTAATTTCAATAAAACAGTCAGTTTAGATCTTGGTCCCCAAGCCTCTTTTTTATTGAGCGAAAGAAAAAATGTGGATTTTAAAGAGTCTGAAACTTTTGAGTTTGGGGTTGCCGGAGGTTTAACACTAAATGTTACAAAAAGCATTTTTATACAAGGACGTTATGTATTAGGCCTTACTGAAGCATCTAAAGATGCTGATATCAAGAACTCAGTAGTGCAAGTTTCTGCTGGATTTAAATTCTAGAAATAAAAAAATTAAATTTATCAAAACCGTTCTTTAAATTAGAACGGTTTTTTTATTTTTACCAAAACTGGAATTATGAAAATTAGTATCATCAACGGACCAAATCTCAATCTTTTAGGAAAACGCGAACCAGAAGTTTATGGCAGCTTAACCTTTGAAGAATATTTTACGACTTTACAAATAAAATTTCCAACAATAGAATTCTCCTATTTTCAGAGTAATATTGAAGGGGAATTAATTGATAAAATTCAGGAATTTGGTTTCACCTACGATGGTATTATTCTAAATGCTGGCGCTTATACCCACACTTCCATTGGCATTGGTGATGCCATTAAAGCTATCACAACTCCAGTTGTTGAAGTCCATATTTCCAATACATTTTCACGTGAAAGTTTCAGACATCAGTCCTACATTTCTGGAAATGCAAAAGGAGTAATCTTAGGTTTTGGTTTAAAAAGTTATGAATTGGCTATCCAATCTTTCGTGTATGTCCCATTTTAGAATAAAAATATTCTTATAAATGTTTAACAAATAATTAATAGCCTCTTTTTAAACTTCTTATATTTTTGTGAAAGAAAAAACTTTCATGAGAAAATACTACCTACTTCTAATTTCATTGGTGTCGCTTACCAACTATGCACAAATAAAAGGAACCGTTTCTGACGAAAAAGGGAATCCTCTGCCTTTTGTGACTATTTTTCAAGAAGAAACCTATAATGGGACTACCTCAAATGAAGTAGGTAAATATGAACTCAACTTGAAGAAAGCGGAAAAGCAAACAGTAGTATTTCAATTTTTAGGTTTTAAAACACAAAGAATAACAATTCAGACGGATAAATTACCCTATTCATTTGACGTTAAAATGATTGAAGAAAGTTATTCTTTGAATGAAGTTGTAATCAATACCAAAATCAATCCTGCAATTGCTATCATAAAAAAAGCGATTGCCAGCAAAAAAGAAAATACTGAAAAAACAGTACGTTTCAATGCTGATTTTTATTCCACAGGAATTTTCAAACTAAAAAATGCCCCTAAAAAAATATTTGGTCAAAAAATTGGCGATCTGAATGGTTCTTTGGATTCTACAGGAACGGGAATTATTTCATTGTCTGAAACTTTTTCTAAAATTACTTTTGAGAAACCCAATAATCTAAGAGAAGTCGTAACCGCCTCCAAAGTAAGCGGAAGAGATAATGGCTACAGTTACAATACGGCCAGATCTTCGTTTTATGACTTCTATGACAATACGATTGATTTTGGAGTTAATATGATTTCTCCTATCGCAAATAATGCTTTCAATTATTATAAATACAAATTAGAAAGTACTTTTTATGATGCCAATAATCAAATGATTAATAAAATAAAAGTTACTGCAAAACGTGACAGCGAACCTGTTTTTGAAGGTTACATTTATATTGTTGAAGATTCTTGGGCCATATATGCCGTTGACTTGGACATTAAAGGTTATCGAATGAAAGAAGAATTTGTAGATGTAATGACCCTAAAACAAAACTTCAGTTACAACAAAAGCAACAAAATTTGGGCTAAAAACACACAAAGTCTTGATATTACAGCAGGAGCCTTTGGAATAAAATTCAATGGAAAATACACCTATGTCTACAGTAATTACGAATTTGTGAATTCGTTTGCTAAAAAAACGTTTACAAATGAGATTACAAGTGTCGAAATAAATTCAAATAAAAAAGATTCTATTTTTTGGAATAGCAACAGACCCATTCCTTTAACAATTGAAGAGAGTAATGATTATATTCGAAAAGACCGTATTTATAAGGTTCGAAATTCTAAAAAATATTTAGACTCTATTGATGCAAAAGGGAATAAATTTAAACTGCTGAAAATCCTAACGGGTTATACTTATAGAAACAGTTCAGAGAAAAATTCCTTTAGTTACGAAGGATTACTAAATCTAGGTTCTCTAAGTTTCAATACTGTACAAGGATATAATTTTGATTCGGGATTTAGATACTCCAACTGGAAAAATCAAGAAAAGAAAGGAATATACACTTCTATAAGTACAAAAATCAATTACGGTTTTGCTGAAGATCGTTTGCGTGTAACAGGACAATTTATCCATCGGTTCAACAATCAGAATTATGCTACTTTATATATGACAGGAGGTAGTTCAGTCAAACAATTTAATGCAGAACAACCCATTAGTGCTACTATAAATTCGATAAGTTCATTGGCATTCAAGAACAATTTCATGAAGTTGTATAATCTGGAATCGGGGGCAATTGGCTACAGCCAAAATATTGCAAATGGAGTAAACCTAAATGGAAAAATAGAATACCAGCAACGTAAACCATTATTCAACAACACTGATTTTTCTTTGTTTAAGAAGGATGATTTATACACTTCAAATAATCCTTTGGCACCAAATGATTTCACCACTCCAGCTTTTCAAAAACACCATTTGACGAAAGCTACTTTAAATGCGAGAATCAATTTTGGAAACAAATATTCTTCTCGTCCAGACGGAAAATATAATATAAGAAATGAAAAATATCCTACACTATTTTTAGGATATGAAAAAGGCTTTGCTGCCAATGAAAAAAAATATGAATTTGACCATGTAAATGCACGATTAACTTATGATTTAAAATTAGAAAATAAAGGAACTCTAGGAATGAATTTAAAAGCCGGGAAATTCCTGAATGCAGAAAATATCTCCTTTGTAGATTACAAACATTTCAATGGCAATCAAACACACATAGGTCAGACAGAACGCTACTTGAATGTTTTTAACTTATTGCCTTATTATTCTAACAGTACAAATAACCGTTATTTTGAAGCACACGCAGAATACAATGACGAAGGATATTTTATGAATAAAATTCCG
>Ga0073921_1000042_pt1 | contig 9825 bp, 7 predicted proteins | sample GWRWT3_30Apr14_FD_70954 | JGI IMG/M metagenome (GOLD analysis project Ga0073921, IMG submission 70954) | Sand microcosm microbial communities from a hyporheic zone in Columbia River, Washington, USA - GW-RW T3_30-Apr-14 | ecosystem: Engineered > Artificial ecosystem > Sand microcosm > Unclassified...
AAATGTCTTGTGTGTGTTGATGGATCAACATGTTTAACTTGCGCGAACGCACATGTATATTCCGCTTTTCTTCAGGCCTGTGTTCCTTGTATGCCTGGATGCGCTAAATGCCAAAGTACAACCTCTTGCGATGTAAGTTCACCTGGATTCTATTTGTACGTATTGGAAGAGCCATTCTATGCGAAGCCATGTGCACCGGACATGGGTGCCAATTGCAGGACTTGTTCAATGAGAAAGAAGAACTCAGTCCCTGTGTTGGAGTGCTTAACTTGCAACAACAAGAAATTGCCACCACTCTGCCTTTAGTTATTAGTTATTTAGAAATTTGATTAGAAATTGGTTTTTTATATCACTATATACTTAAGTCCGATGATTAAAGTTATTATGTCTTTTAAAACGGCCGCGATCTTCTTGACCTATTTCGTGCTCGCATCAAACCAGGCCGGGCTCTCATTATCAGGTAGTCCAGCATCAGTCCAACTATCCCAGTCTCATGGTTTCTCCATTTCACTTTCATCAGACACTCTATCATTCGGATCTTGTATTCAATATGAGCAGTCAGAAAGTCTTTATTTAAATGTTTCCAAAATGCAGGGAGAGAAATCATTAGAAGTTGACAAATATCTGAGCTTCGATGGAGTTAAACAGTGGAAACTTGTGCACATTGAAGACTTTTCTGAGCCTTCAGGATGGACTGACAACAGGAACTCAGTGTGTGCAGGGATCACTATGTTGGGAGGCTATTGCATATTTTCTGAAAATGAAGTAAGCAAGACGTTTTCTGACTTACCAAGTCACACTTTGGTCAAGATTGTAGCCAACTACCACTTTATTGATGCCTGGATAGGGGAAACTGGGTATTTAAAAGTTGACCTTGAAGGCGAAATGGAGTATGTTTGGACTGAAGGGTACAAAGCAGGACAGGCTGGAGAAGGTAAAAATGTGTGTGGGGCCCATCACGCTGAAGGGAAATTCTTTGCGGGAATAGAAGTTGTGGTTCCTCACAGTGAGAACAACTTGAAAATCACATTTGGAGCTACTGTTGGAGAAGACCCTTGTGACGAGAGTTGGGGAGTATCAGGGTTACAAATTTTTACGAAATAATTAGACTCAAATATACTCGAATAATAGTGGTTTATATAATATGGAGCCTTCTTTTTCTGGCTTGGAGTTCTCAAAGAACGAAATCTTGCATTACAAACCTGAATTTGGCCATTTGAGTGAAGGACAAGACTGTATTTTACCAAATGTTTTGAAGGAATTTTTAAAAGGAATGAGGCTGAGTGACCATGATGTTAACAAAATACAAGAATTGACTTGTGGCTCTCAGGTCAAGCTCGTGAATTTCATGTCAGCTATGAGACTGTGCAGTTTGGTGAAACAAGGGAAACGGTATTGCAGAGACGATGTTTTTATTGAACAGAAAGTTCTTGCAAGACGGTCACGGGCGAATGAGCACAAGTCAAATACTCCCCAAGTCCAAGTTGCTCAGAATAAACGACCTACGAAAATTCAAATAACTGATGCAGAACTTGTTCAGAGTGGATGGTTTGGCGCATCTTCCTATTATATATACAAAATCCACTCACTTATACAAGGACAGGCTTTTGAAGTAAAAAGACGGTTTTCTGAGTTGGACTGGCTACATAAGTCTTTAAATTTGCAGTACAAAGGTCTGATTATTCCTGATTTGCCGAGTAAAAAAATAATAAAAAACACTGACTCGCAATTTATACAACAACGAAAAATTGATATGGAAGAATTTTTGAACTCACTAAAATTACACGAAGTCCTCGGCCAATGCATTGAATTTTTAGGGTTTTTAAAACTAGAAGAAATCGAATTTGCCAAATTTAAAGAAGACAATGCAAAAGAAGACTGGTTTGTAGGCAAAAGTATAAGAGAGACTATCGATCTAAGTGTTGCAAGGATAGAAACTAAATTGCAAGGTCTTGCTTGCTGTGAAAAAAATGTAACTCATTCTCAATATTTGAGGATAGAACAAGAAGTTACTGAGAAAAACGAGAATCTGAGGATGTTAAATGAGTGTTTTCAAAATTGGACTGAAACTTGGACTTCTGGGAATTCGAATTTTTTTAGGGTTTTAGGGAATTTCCAGAAACAGGATGAAATTAACACCTTATTAAATAAATCTGAATCAGAAATGATGGCTTTGAATGAAAAAGTAAGTCAGCAAAGCCAAAAAATTAATACATTGTATAAAACTCTGTTTGTGTATCAAGAAAGTCTTGAAAAAAAAATCACCGCATCGAATTTGCACAAGAGGAAAAAAGTAATTGACCCAGAAATTTTAAAAAGCGAGGAAGAGCTGTTAAAAAGTCTTAGCAACGAAAGCGAGGAAATACTAAAAAATTTACACACTGAGTACAAGTCAATCAATAAATCCAGGACTGAGCAATTTCCATTGGTTTTCATGGAAGTCTGTAAAACCCAAAACAATTTCATCTCTTCAATCAAATCTATACTAACAAATGTAATTATTTAATAAGCTAATACTATTTTAACTTGCTCAAAGAAATATAGCCTGACTTTTTATCAGGTCCTAATAAAGCATCAAATGAAACAAGTTTTTTAGCAAGGTCTGAAGGCCCATCTCTGATGACTTGCTTAGTTTCTCCTGTTATTCTATTGACAAAAAGCCTATATTTTTTGTGTTCTTCTTTGATTTTTTCATCAATTTTAAAACTCGTTTCCAGGAACTGCTTATCACGATCCTTTGATTGTTTCTCTGTATCAATAGCCAATTTTTTATAATAAGCGTGTTTTTTCTCAGTCTCCTTTTCTTTTTGTATATTTCTTGTGGTATATCTCATGTTCCAAGTAGGCACGGAATTAATTGCTTCGTACCGTTTACTGTGCAGGTACCTTGAAACTAAAGGACTGTAACGTAACTGTTGCAAGGTCTGTCTGCTCTGTTTTTTCACTTTCATTGAAGGAAACCGTTCACTTGTCCTTGGTCCACCTTGGGACACTGAGTGTCTTTTGAGCACATTCCCAGCTCCTAATTCAAGCACCCAGTTATTAAAACCTTGATTCTTAACAGAAATCCCAGTCACTTTCTTAGAAACGATTTCATAAAGACGGCTTTTGAACTCCTCACTATTAAGTCTAAATCTTGATTTCGGGTAAGAAAAAAACATTGAATAAAAGACTCCTTGGGCAATACAGTCAAAAAAATTCTCAAAAAAAATTTCTTTTTCCTGCATCGGGACATTGACAAAGACCTGAATATAATTATATGAAATGCGCTCAAGTAGTGATTTTTTATATTCTTTCAAATTAGGTCTATTGTCTATCTTGACAAGGCTATACCAGAACATGTCTGACAGCACAGCTCGACATTCAGGCGATTTAAAATGCCGGGTCCAGGTAGATACAACCGATGAACTTGCGAATTTAGGGTTGTGTTTCTTTAATGTTGTAAGTATATTATCCACAACGCGAGGGTAATTTGAATTGTCCGGGAGGGGAATAGGCTGATTGTTTATCCCAACTGGGGGCTCTACGTCTTCTATGGTAAACACAGTTACTTTTTCAAAAGGTTCAACTAAAAGTGAAGTGTTTTGTTGTGTGATGAATGATTTGTTTAAAGATAGGTCGACTATTTTATTATGATTTGTGGTTATATATGAAAAGATTAAAAATGGAAAGTGTTTGGAGTAAAAAGATCCACTTTGTTCTCAGAAAAATGGTTTTTTAGTACCTTTTGAGCGAGTTCTGAGCAGTTTTCATTAAGAACTAGTGAGTCAATACAGTCCTGCAGGCCTGTTTGACTGAGTTCCGTCATTTGCGATCTTGTTGCATATCGGAGTAGTTTGTCAATAAAGCTCAAGAGTTCTGTGCCGAATAAGTCGAATACAACTGAATGGCTTTTAATTAATTTTTCAAGCTTATTGAAAACACCTAATTGGTAAAGCTGTTCCAACTCAGATTCATTAATGAGAGCGGCGAGGTTGGACAAGCAAATCACAGCTTCATTTATAACTTCATATTCAGGGTCGTTGAGTCCGTCAAAAATTTTGATAAATGAAAAATCTTCAATAAGAAGTCTACGCTGAGCTTTAGTTCCTGCCGCAATGTTGGAGTACCCGAAAAAGGCCAGTTTTCTTATTTTCAAGTCCTCTGATGCACTTAAGATTGAAAGCTCTGATAGTATATTCAGGTCAAGTAACCGTTGGGTATGGTCCTCGTTTTCACTTGATGATATAAGGTTAAGTAAATTAAGTATAGGGTATATTAAATAAGGACTTTCACTTTTTAGATGGTTAAATAACTCACTTACTATGCCGAAGCTGAAGTAGCAGTCAATAAATTCATTGTTTTTGTCTGCAATAAAGTATAAAATGTTTGCCGCAATTTTTACAGTCTTTTCTTCGTAGTATCTAATCACATGTTTAATTTTCTTTATGAATCCTACCACCCAGTTCCCAGAAAACCTTGGAAAATCTTTGAAAAATATTTTAATAGCCCACAAAAGGATAGAAATCGATTTTTCCTCGACGAATTCATTAAAAAGTCTTACTAAAACCATTCCAAACCCTTTTTCACCCAAGGATTCTTTAAGTCTCCTATCGTTTCCAACTATATTTGTTATCACCCAGACAGTCTTGCTTGCCAATTCCTCATTTTTACCATTAAGAAATTTATACAGAACCTGAATTGTCTTTATATTCAACGAACTCTCAATAGTAATGCTGTAATAATAGTAGAGGTTTATAAGGATGTCTAAGATCAGCTTACAGTTTTCTTCGGGAGAATAATCGAGTAAGTCAATTAAGCGCGAAATAAGCTCAGGCTGGATTTCAGGTCCAAGGTCTTTTGATAGTTTTGGAGCCAAAGCTAATTGAAGACCTTGAAGTAGCTCTTGCTGTGTTATGGGAGGACTCTGCAATAAGAATATTGACGTAAATAATTCAGAACGTGATAGAGATGAGTATAATAAGGACTGGATCTGACTGGGAAGGGAAGATGAAATTAATGATGACTGAATTTGACGTTTTTTGTTATGCGATGAATGCCTTTTTGCTTTTCGTAAGTTTAATGAGTATTGGGAAGAGACGTGCTGGGAGTATTTAAATCCTGTGGACTGGAAATCTTGGTTTCGAGTTAGAAGTCTTTGAGTTATTTCACTGTATCCCGCCATGTATTTTGTATGCAAGTATATAGAGCTTTGTATATCGGATATCTTAATTATTTTACTATGATACAACAAATTAATAATTGTGTGTACATAGTTTATAAGGCAAAGAGCATGATTTTCGTATTAAATAAGAGATATTAGGGCATTTGCTATAAGCTGTATGAATATTATTTGATATTAAATTTATATATTTATGATTTAGTAAGAGGTAACAAAACACTTGATGGTGAGGTCATTTAAATAGGCTAGAGAAGAAGTCCTCAATCTAATTAACATAAATTCTGAGTATTTATGCTTAAAAAATTGCATCAATATAACATATGTAATTATAAGCACAATTTTCTCCATTAAAACTTTAGGATTCTAAACTATAAGCAGATCCTAAAAATAAACCAATAGTTACATTTTTATATTTGCTATTAGTTACTCTTTACAATCAATAAAACTATATAATTTTATTATATAACAAGTAAGATGTTTATTACCTTCAAACTTTTATAATTAATATTATGTATTGCAATCTTTCAGATACCCAAGCATTGGTATTATACCCACAGATTGTATTAGCTAGTCTGAGTGTGGTTTTTTCAATTCTTATGATACTCTCATATTACTCAATCAATTCTCTTCAAGTCTTTTATTTCCGTATTGTTATTTATGTTGCATTTACAGACGGTCTACGCTCAATTTTATACATAATCCCTCCGAATGAAATACAGCCAGGTATTTTTTGCATAACTGTAGCAATCCTAGACACAGCTCTTGCATTTAATCTTATCCTTTGGACTTCATTGATATCTTTGATTCTTTATCAAGTTATAGTAAACTCAAAAGAAAACTTCCAACAATACGAAAAAACTTTTAAAATCCTCAGCTTTACTTTCCCACTTTTCTACTTACTACCTTTATCAACTAATAGCTACGGAAAAAATAGTACAGTCTGCACATATAAAAACACACTTGCAGGTAATATATGGAGACTTTTCTTGTATAGCCTTCCAGCCTGGGCCTTTTCTTTAGCATCGATTTATGCGTTTTGTAAGATTTTCTATAAATTCAGGCAAATCGAGATAAAAAAAGAAACTAAAGAACTCGTTGAGACTGTTTTTATTTACCCAATATTATTGTTTATTGTCTTGATTTTGGTGACCCTTGTTAGGGTTTTAGAGATATTTTCTGAGGACTCGTGCTATTTTTTTACCCTTTATTCTATTTCTATTACTTTAACATCTGCCCAAGGTTTTTTAAATGCGATTGTGTTCTTTTGTACACCAGTAGTCAAAGAAGCATTAAAGTCAAAAATTAGACAGAAGCGGATTTATAGCATGTTTGTTAGAGAAAACCAGTCACCACTTCGGCGCGGGACTGAAATTAACTTGTTAGAAAGCACTGATAGTTTTGTTAACCAAGTATATTAATAATCATCATGTCGGCGGGAAAGGGAATGATAGTCTACGATCCGATTAATCAGTAAGTTTTACTCAGGTCTTACTATTCAGCCTATGGAAAAGTAATAAAATCTGGGGCCAGCAGCACTCAGTACTTGTTTGATGAAGAAATCACCAGTTTAGCTTTATATGACCAAGGCCTTCTTATTGGAACAGCTTCTGGTGAAGTAAACAGACTGAGCGATTTGTCTAAAAACGATAAAACATTTGTGACTAGTTTATTAGGGAGAGTCAATTGTATATTCGCTAGAGGGAGAGTCGCAGCGATTGTAGGCTTTCAAGAAGAAGTCAAAGTAATTCAAGAAAACACTGAAAAAACACTAAACATCAACCGAGGGTCAATAATTCTTACGGTCACAATCAGCCCTGACCTTGTTCACATAGCCGCAATAGCACAGGATGGGCATGTTTATGTGTTCAGCAACCATGAACTTAAGAAGAAAATGTTGATAACTAAGAAAAAAATTTCAGAAAGTGCATTGGAACAGTATATTTGTGAGTTTAGCCCAAACAGTAATAAACTCGGGTTGCCTGGGGATTTGATTTTCAGTTATATTTCTATGGGAAAACTGGAGTATGAAGCAACTGGGATATGTTGTAAAAGTAATATATCAATAATCAAATGGCCTAAAGAAAAATTTGTGATTCTCGCTACGATTGATAACTCGATTACTGTATTCAGCCTTGAATCAGAAACTGCTTTAAACACTTTTCAGGCGACTGGCCAAATTTGGGACTTTTTGTTAATTAATACAATAATTGTGGCGCTGACACAGAAAGAAGAAGTATTTCAAGGGGTCAGCCTTGAGAACAAGGAAGAAATTGAGGGCGAAAGTGAAGAAAGTGAAGAAAAAGTGATAAAAAACACAGAAAAAGACCTGTTTGAGAAGGTTTTTGGAATTTACCCTCAGGAACCAATAGCTCCAGAGATAGATGACAAGGCCTACAGTGTATTATTTAGGTCAACTTTAGGGACGATTTTATCAAGAGAATTTAATTCGGGCACTCGGCGCATTTCATGCATAGAAATCGAGTTTGACGACATAAGTTTTCATTCTTATTTAAGCATTCCCAACACAGAGGACTTTGTCCTTGCTTACATGAATGAAAAAGGAGTCTTATTAGCCTCTCAGCAGGCCGAGGCCGGCTTAGAAGACTTTGTTTCTGATATCAAAACATCTTCGATTTATTTCCAAGGCTTTAATTTTGAAGTCTCTTGGTCGCTGAATTTACCTGGTCAAGAAGTACCCGAAGCCCTATGTGTAGCTAATGTCTGCATTGTTTATACTTCCTTAAATTACCTTCGAATGTACAATTTAGGAGGAATCCAGATACACATTATATCTATGACTGGACCTGTTGTTTCTTTATCAAGCCATCAAAGCACCTTAGCAGTAGTTTATCACAGTGCAGCTCCTGTCATGGGCTGCCAATCATTGGCTGCTGAGTTCTGGTATATGGAGGAATTTTCATTTAAAAGCGAAGCTGAGTGCTTTAAAGAAGAGTTAAAATTGGCGCTAACCCCTGATTCCACCCTTGTTTGGGCCGGATTTTCCGATAATGGCAACTTCTTTACTGTAGATTCAGAGGACGTCGTTCGGTGCTTTTGGAAAAGAGCAATGAGTTGGGTACCTGTTTGCAAGTTGGAAGAGTACTCAAGAGTAGTAGGAGCTACTGAAGAAGCTGTATTAATTAACCCGAAAAACAGCCCCAAATTGATCGAAAGTGTACAGTTTTCTTTTCCTCTATGCAAGTCTAAATTTAATTCACTTGAACAGCAGACAATGGCAGAGACTTTGAAATACGAAAACAACAAAGACCTTGATAAAAAGAAGAAAACCATTGAATTGGATAAACTCATATTCAAAGAATATATGCAGGCCATTGATGATGGTAACTTTGATGCAGGGTTTGGACTTGCAATTCAAACATTTCAAGAAAAAACAGGTTTGTTGTGTATAAAGTTGGCCGAGAAGGATAAGGCTTATAGTGTCATGAATAACTTAGCTAAGTACTTTGGACTTAATTTGCCATCCAGATTGGCTAGACCAGAAAGAATTGTGAATGATGTTGAGGTTGCAGAAAAAAATGCGGAGATTAAGTTCTCAAACTCTGACTTAAGTAAAGAAAATGTGGGAGAAAAGGTGGAGAACTTAAAGAACCCGTTTTCAAAGACCAGTGGGAAAACTAAAGACCTATTTGAAGCTCTATCAGCAGATACCAAACGCAAGCCGGAGCAGGCTCAAGGGCCTTTTAAGAAGCTGAAAAAGTAGTGTTTAATGGTTAATTTTTAATACTGTGACTTGATTCTTGCTGCTGTATTTCACTTCTTTCCTTCATTTTAAATTTAGCATAATAAGCAATCTACATAGACAATACGCATGCACAAAAAAATAAGCTGAAACAGTTTAAAGGTATAAAAATCTTTTTGTTATTGTATATTCCACCATAACTCTCCGCTATAACATCAAAAGCCCCTATAACTAAACTTGCACTGACCCAGTTTACTGAACTAGTGATTGCAATACCTCGTTCACAAAGTATATCTGCACAATAAATCCATAATATAGGACCGATTGAGAACTCAAAGCCAGCCACAAAGCAGAAACAAATACCAATGTAAGTATAGTTTATTGATTTTGATTCTATAATTAGACTTAGAAATGATAATAAAATGATTATAATAGAGCAGAGACTCATTCCTATAGTTCCAGTAAATAAGTTTGTTTTATAGTGCTTTTTTAATAAGAACATTGAAGAACTTCCTGATATACAATTAATAACCCCTAGAATAACAGTGAACAATTTTTTATTTTCAGGAAATATTGATGTTGAAGTTAATATTAAAAAGTTGATGCCAGTTAGCTGCTGTAGTGCAGCTAAAATACATCCCATTCGGAGAGTTTCATTTTTTTTCAAGGATAAGAACAGGTCCATAAAGCTGATTTTATCTTGCTCTATTTCCAACTCAGAGTCATAGCAATCTTCGGAATCTTCAAGGTCTTGGTTGTAGTATAGCCTTGACATTATTTTCATAGCGGTTTGAGTTTTGTCTACTTTTAATAGAAATGTTGGGGATTCTATGTTAAAGTATGTCAGAAGTAAAATGCTTTGAATGAAAATAGCTACTATCGGGAGTGCAAAAAGCCAGAAAATGAGAAGCCTATTTATATTTTACTTTCCTTCAAGTAAATACCCAATAATATATGCTATAAG
>Ga0073921_1000043_pt1 | contig 9707 bp, 6 predicted proteins | sample GWRWT3_30Apr14_FD_70954 | JGI IMG/M metagenome (GOLD analysis project Ga0073921, IMG submission 70954) | Sand microcosm microbial communities from a hyporheic zone in Columbia River, Washington, USA - GW-RW T3_30-Apr-14 | ecosystem: Engineered > Artificial ecosystem > Sand microcosm > Unclassified...
AATAATGTGGTATTAAAAAAATAAATTAAAATACTTATTAATAAAATATATTCTTAATAATTTATATAATATTAGTACACACTAATATAAATTAAGATTAAAAATATCATACATATATATTTTTTTTTAAAAAATATATTTCCAGCTACACGTTCCCGTACAGTTACCTTGTTACGACTTCATCCAAGTTACTAATTTTTTAAAAATTATAAAAAACATAATAGTTTTTAAAAAAATATCTTTAAAAAAAATCAACTCCCTGCATGTGACGGACGGTGTGTACAAGACCACTTTACTACTCACCGCAACGTTTTGATTTGCGATTACTAGTGATTCCAACTTCATGTAAGTGAGTTGCAACTTACAATCCGAACCTTGAAAATTTTTTATTAATTATATATGCGCATGCGCATATATAATTATCGTTTTAACGAGATACTTGTCGAAATGAATTTTGGGTAATTCCATAATAAATTTTATAATTAAATGTTAAAGTTACAGCACCTATTATAGCTATTAATAAAATCATCCCTACAATTAAAAATTGAAAAACATAATGTGTATATAAAATTTGCCCTAAAGCTTCTAAATCTGTAACATAATCTAATTTATAAAACCAATTTATATTAAAATTAAATAATAAACTATTAAAATAATGATTTGATTTGAAATTTTCAAAAATTATCATTAATAACTCTAAACTAAATATTAAAACTAAAAAATTATTTGTTGGAAGGTATTTGACTAAATCTTTTAATGAATTCGTAGTTTTTAAATTTAACATTATAATTACAAATAAAAATAAAACAGAAATAGCGCCTACATAAATTATTATAAAAATTAAAGCCATAAATTCACATTCTAACAGAATTAATAAACTTGTAGCTAGCACAAATGCTAATACTAACAATAATATTGAATATATAGAGTTTAATTCTAAAATAATTAGTAAAGAACTTAATATTAAACTAATAGAAAAAAAAAAAAAAATTATCATATTTAAATCCATCTCTAATTTAGAAGAAAGAATGGGATTCGAACCCATGGCATAAAAATTTATGCTTGGATTTAGCAAACCCACACCTTAAACCTCTCAGTCACCTTTCCTTTTACAATTTTAACTTTTTATTTTATTTTATATTTGAAAAAATGTTAATCTAAAAAATATTTTGATAAAGATTTTAAAAATTTCAGTAAAATATAACTCTTCATTATTATTTGTATCAAAAACTATAAGAGACCTAGGATTAATAGCTGTTAATAAATTAACACCTTGATTAACTAAAGCCCTATTTGTCATTAAATATGAAAAACCTCCAATTGGTGAAACAAGTAATGTTCTTTGCCAATATATCCCAATAAACATTACTCCTCCCCTAATTACATTGGATACTTTTAATATTGGATTTGCCGAAGAGGTTTCAGCATGTAAATTATTGTTAGCTTCAATCGCTAAATCTCTATTAGTACTTATATTTTCTATTACTCTATTTAAAATTTCATTAGTATTAATAACTGCCGATGAGTAATTAAATTATAAATATTGTACATTTCCTTTCCTAAACTAAAAAGCATTATAGTATTTAAATAAGGATATAATAAAGTAGGATCCTGAGTTACAGATGATGTATATCTGGTTAGCCTAAGTAAAGTTTCAGGAATTAAGTTATTTAATTCTTGATTTCCAAAAAATAAATAAGACAATTGTTCTTGCGTTAACCTCTCATTATGTATAATAGAATGTTGAATAACCGTCCTGTGACTACCTTCAATTTAGTTGAAATTTTGTCTTATTAAATTTGAATCTAACACATTTTCAGTTACTATTCTATCTAATAATCTAATTTAATTTTCACTGTTTTGAGAATTTCTTTCTATGAATCTATTTCTAATAACAGAAAAACTATAATTATTGTTTGAAGTTTCATTCCTCAATACAATTATACCATTATTAATTACATTAGGCTCAGAACTTGTTAATGTTGAGGTTACAGTAATAAATCTAAGTTGAAATTGTTTAAATTTTAATTCTTTAAAAAAATAAATCATATTTATTTTTAGCCAAATCAAGTCATAAATTATCACCAATCTAAATCTTGTTCAGAACTCACATCAGTTTTATTACTTAAAATATCTTTAGTAATTCTAGAATTATTCCTTTTCAATAAAATATTAGTTACTGCAGAAATAGATGCATTAAGCACATGTTGATTTATTAATAACAGATTAATAAGTCGCAAAACTTGTTCATTTTGAAGATTATTATAATTATTTGATTCCTTTAAAAAATCGGCAATTGCTTTTAAATTATTATTTCCCGAACCTAAGACAAGTTTTTGAATGTCTTCTGAAAATTGAGGAAAAAACCCTACTAATATTATTACTACCAAAATTAAAAAAACTAAAATAAAAATGACAGTGCTCCAATTTAAATTTTGTTTAATAAAATCGCTATTTTGTTGGTTTAAAAGAAGTTTGTTCTCTTCTTCTAAATTCACGACTTTCTCACTTAATTTTTTAAGCAGTTGTTCTGAAATTTTATTTTGTTCCTGATTTTCCTCCAATAATTTTTTTATTAAAATTAAATTTTCATCACTGGGTAATGAAATTCCTAATAATTGTAGAATTGTAAATAAAAATTTATCCATTTGAATGAAAGCGAGATTTGACCTCACGACAAATGGATTATGATTCCACTGTTCTTCCTACTGAACTATTTCATTTATTAAAATAATGTGATATTAAAAAAATACTTATTAATAAAATATATTAATAATAATTTATATATTTTTAGTACACACTAATATGAATTAAGATTAAAAATATCATACATATTTTTTTTTAAAAAATATATTTCCAGCTACACGTTCCCGTACAGCTACCTTGTTACGACTTCATCCAAGTTACTAATTTTTTAATCGTAATTTTTTAAAAATTATAAAAAACATAATAGTTTTTAAAAAAATATCTTCAAAAAAAATCAACTCCCTGCATGTGACGGGCGGTGTGTACAAGACCAATTTACTATTCACCGCAACGTTCTGATTTGCGATTACTAGTGATTCCACCTTCATGTAAGTGAGTTGCAACTTACAATCCGAACCTTGAAAATTTTTTGAGATTAACTAAAATTTATTCAATTTTCAGTTACTTTTTGTAATTTTCAATGTAGCACATGTGTAGCCCAGCTTATTAGGGCCACAGTGACTTGACATAATTCTCACCTTCCTCCAACTTATAGGTGGCAGTATCTTTAAAACTATAAAAAATTCTTATTTTAAGTATATTTTAAAGACAAGAGTTACGTTCGTTAAAGGAATTAACCAAACATCTTACGACACGAACTGACGACAGTCGTGCAACACCTGTACAAAGAATTTAATAAAACTAACACTTGTATAAGTAAAATTAGTTTTACTTTAAATTTTTAAAATTTTTCTTTTATGTCAAAAGCTGGTAAGGTTTCGCGCGTATTATCGCATTAAACCACATGCTCCACCACTTGTAATAGGCCCCCGTCAATTCCTTTGAGTTCCAATCTTGCAATCATACTCCTCAGGCGGAATGCTTATTGCGTTAGCTTATAAAATCTAATTTTTTTAAATTCTAGCACTCAGCGTTTACAGTATAGACTACCAGGGTATCTAATCCTGTTTGCTACCTATACTTTCGTTCCTCAACGTCAGTTATTACTAAAAAGTTGCCTTCGCTATCGATATTCCTTTATGTATTTGCAGATTTTATCCCTACTCATAAAATTCTACTTTTCTATTTATAACTCAAGTATAATAGTATTAAATATTATGTTTAAAGTTAAGCTTTAAAATTTTACATTTAACTTAAAATACCGTCTACGAACCCTTTACGCCCAATTATTTTGAATAACGCTTGCCCCTCCCGTATTACCGCGGCTGCTGGCACGAGATTAGCCGGGACTTTTTATAAAATATAGTCATTATCTATAACTATAAAAGAATTTTACAACCAAATTAGCCGTCTTCATTCACGTAGCATTGCTGGATCAGACTTTCGTCCATTGTCCAATATTCCCCACTGCTGGCCACAAAGGCTTGGACCTTGTTTCAGTTCCAATGTGACTGATCATCCTCTCAGACCAACTAAAGATCGTAGGCTTGGTAGGCTGTCTCACCACCAACCACCTAATCTTATACAGTATTATCTATTAGCAAAAAAAAATTTCTTTAAAATATTTAATATCTGATATTAATACAAATTGATAAATTTTTCTTCATAATTTTTTTTATGAAATATACTTTATGTCAGACTAATAGGTAAAATTCTGTAAATACTCACCCGTTCGCTACAATTTATAAAATTGTTAAACTTACATGTGTAAAGCATGCTACTAGCGTTCATTCTGAGCTAGGATCAAACTCATGATTTAATAAATTAAATTATTTATAAATAATTTAACTGATTTTAAATATAAATCTAAATTTTTAAAAGTCTTTTAAAAATAATTAGTACTTAAAAGCTGAAAATTTCACAATTCTTACACATTAAGTCTATCGATGTAATATTATGTTACAATTTTGAAAACTTATCTTAAGGTTAGTTTCTCGCTTAAATGCTTTCAGCAATTATCTATTATAAATGTAGCTACTCGACTTTGCTATTGGTATAACAATCGATTCACCATAGATTTACTTTTCTCGGTCCTCTCGTACTAGAGTTTAATCCTTTCAATTTTCTAACGCTTACGGTAGATAGGGACCAAACTGTCTCACGACGTTCTGAACTCAGATCATGTACCGCTTTACTTGGCGAACAGCCAAACCCTTGGAATCATCTTCAATTCCAGGATGCGATAATCCAACATCGAGGTGCCAAACCATTCCGTCGATAGGGTCTCTAGAGAATGATTAGCCTGTTATCCCCGGCGTACCTTTTATTCGATGAGCGGTGACCTTTTCCACACAGAATCACCGGATCACTATAATCGACTTTCGTCCCTGTTCGATTTGTAAATCTTACAGTCAAGCAAGCATATACTATTACGCTTTAAAATTATTTTAAAATAATTTAAACTTACCTTAATGCGCCTTCGTTACTCTTTAGAAGGCGACCGCCCCAGTCAAACTACCCATTATATAATGTTTTTTTTTAAAAAAAAAATAAGTAATAAAAAATTCTAAGAATGGTATCTCACTTGTGTTTAAACAGTTTACTTTCATAAAAGTCTTTTTTAAAAACATCCCATTTATTCTGCACATAAAATTCATTATTACAATATATAACTATAGTAAAGGTGCACGGGGTCTTTCCGTCTAGCCGTAAGTACTCTGCATCTTCACAGAGAATTCAATTTCACTGAAGTTGTACTGGAGACAGTAGGACAGTCGTTACGCCATTCATGCAGGACACCAATTAAATGCCAAGGAATTTCGCTACCTTAGGACCGTCAGAGTTACAGCCGCCGTTTACTGGGATTTAAATTTGAAACCAAAATTTCTTATTTTAGCCTTGCAGCACCGGGCAGGCGTCAGTCTCTATACATCTTCTTGCGAATTAGCAGAGACCTGTGCTTTTGTTAAGCAGTCGCTGTCCTCAATTTTGTGACAGTTTTTAAAGATTGCTCTTTAAAAACTACTCCTTATTCCGAAGTTACGGAGTCATTTTGCCGAGTTCCTTCAATACAATTCGTTCAAACGCTTTAATTTACTAAATTTGTTCACCTGAGTCGGTTTTCGGTACGGTTTGATTTTTTTTTAAAGCTATTTCCTGGAAATATTTAATAACTTATATTTTTACCTTAAAATATAAATAATATGCATACTCCGTCACTTTAATAATAAATTACCCATTAAAATAAAACTTTCGTTTTTTTCTTAGGGACCGTATAAATATTTTCTAAGAAAGATTATCTTTTTCTTAAAAACCTTGAACTTAAAGCGACAATGTTTTTCACACTGTTTATCGTTACTCATATCAACATTCTCACTTCTGATATTTCCAATTTATATTAATATAAATCTTCTTAAAATTACAGAACGTTCTGCTACCATTTAAATTTCAAATTTAAATTTATTGTTTCGGTAAATAATTTTAGCCCATATACATTTTCGACATAAAAAAAATAAACCAGTGAGCTGTTACGCTTTCTTTAAAGGATGGCTGCTTCCAAACCTACCTTCTAGTCGTCATATTTTTTTTAATTTCTTTTTCACTTAATTATTTTTAAGGACCTTAACAAATAATCTGGGCTGTTTCCCTTTTGACTAAAGATCTTAGCACCTTTAGTCTGACTATCTTAATTCTTTTATTTCGTATTCGAAGTTTTATTAAAATCAGTAAAACTTTACGTCCCCATCATTTATCAAGTGCTCTACCCCAAAATAAAGATTTTAAAACGCTCTACTTAAATAGATTTCGCAGAAAACCAGCTATCTCCAAGTTTGATTGGCCTTTCACCCCTAATCACAAATCATCCCAGTATTTTTCTACAGACACGGGTTCGGTCCTTCTTTAAGCGTTACCGCTTTAAATGCAACCTGTTCATGATTAGATCACTTGGTTTCGGGTCTTATTTTAGAGACTAATAACGCAGTTTAAAACTTAATTTCTTTACGCCTACATTTTCAATAATTTAAGCTTGCCACTAAAATAAACTCGTTGATCCATTATACAAAAGGTACGCTGTCACTCTTTTTATTAAGCTTCAACAGATTGTTAGCATTAAGTTTCAAGTTCTTTTCAAATTCATAAATTCTATTTCACCTTTCCTTCACAGTACTTGTTCACTATCAATCATCAAAACTTATTTTAGACTTTGAGAGTGGGCCCCCAATATTCTTACAATACATGACTTGTATTATTTTACTTTAAAAAAATTAAAAAAATAATATTTTACAGGGCAAATCAATATATGAAACCTTCTTTGGCTAATAAAATATTAAATATTATTTATGATTTAATGGATAAAAGTCTAACTACCGTTTTCGTTCGCCACTACTAACGATATCTCGATTGATTTTTTATTTAGTTACTGAGATGATTCAGTTCACTAACTTTAAGATTATAATTTTTACATTATAATATCTAATTTAAACTAGATTAGTTTTCTAAATGGATTTTTATAACTCTCAATGCTGTAATAACACTCGTTATAAAATTTCGTTAAATAACGTCCTTTAAATTTTGATGTTTAGGTATTCTCTTAATGCTTTAATGACTTTTATAATAAAAATTAACTTTTAATAGTTGTTAATTTTCCAACTAGAATAGTTTTTGTAATTCGATAATATACAATTAATATAGCTAACCCAATTGACGATTCTGTTGCAGCTACTGTTAAGATAAATAAAACAAACATTTGACCTAAAATATCATCTAAATAAATTGAAAATATTATAAAATTTAAATTTATTGCAAGTAACATTAATTCAATAGCCATAATAATAATTAACATATTTTTTCGATTTAATACTAGTCCTACCACACTTATTATATATAACAGTGTTGTCGTACAAATTAAATAATTTAAGTTCGTAACTATCATTTTTATTTTTTTAAAACACAATCAAAAGTGATTAATTAATAACTTTTGATTGTTTTAATTTGTCTAAAAAACCCTAGACCTTCTAAAACAACTAATGCAAAAAATAAAAGCGAAAATACCGAAATATAAGATCCATAAGAGGCAATTTTATTAAATATAACATACGCATCCGGATAATCTGGTATTCTTCTAGGCATTCCTGCAACTCCTAAAAAATGCATAGGGAAAAAAGTTAAATTTACTCCAATAAAAAAAAGCCAAAAATGAATTTTTCCTAATATTTCAGAATATTGCACTTTAAATAATTTTTCAAACCAATAATATAAACCTGCAAGCATACCGAAAACTGCACCCATACTTAAAACATAGTGAAAATGAGCTACAACATAATAAGTATCATGTAATAGAACATCTAATCCTGAATTAGCTAAAACAACTCCAGTAACACCTCCTACAGTAAATAAAAAAATAAAACCTAAAGCGAAAAGAGTAGGCACTTTTAAATCGATAGAACCACCCCATAATGTTGCAATCCAACTAAAAACTTTAATACCTGTAGGTACAGCTATTATCATAGTTGCCGCTGTAAAATAAGCTCTTGTATCTATGTCTAAACCAACAGTAAACATATGATGAGCCCATACTATAAAACCAAGTACTCCAATTGATACCATAGCATAAACCATACCTAAATAACCAAATATAGGTTTTCTAGAAGCACTTACAACTATATGACTTATAATACCAAATGCAGGTAATATTAAAATATATACTTCAGGATGACCAAAAAACCAAAATAAATGTTGGTATAACACTGGATCTCCACCTCCCGCAGGATCAAAAAATGTTGTATTAAAATTACGATCTGTTAAAAGCATTGTAATTGCGCCAGCTAACACAGGTAATGATAAAAGTAATAAAGCTGCAGTTATTAAAATTGACCAAACAAATAAAGGTAATTTATGCATATACATACCTTTTGTTCTCATATTTAAAATAGTACAAATAAAATTTATTGCACCTAAAATAGATGCAGCTCCTGATAAATGTAAACTAAATATAGCTAAATCTACAGCAGGACCTGAATGTGAACTAACACTAGATAACGGAGGGTAAACGGTCCAACCAGTTCCAACACCAGCTTCAGCTAACACAGAAGATATTAATAATAACAATGATGGCGGTAATAACCAAAAACTTATGTTATTCATTCTTGGAAATGCCATATCAGGAGCTCCTATCATAATAGGAACAAACCAATTACCAAAACCTCCAATTAAAGTAGGCATTACCATAAAAAAGATCATAATAAAAGCATGCCCTGTTACAATTACATTATATAATTGAGTATTACCATTTAAAAAATTATTTGAAGGTGATTCCAAAGTTAAACGGATAAATAATGATAAAGTTGTACCAGCAATTCCTGAAAAAGCTCCAAAAATTAGATACAACGTACCAATATCTTTATGATTTGTAGAAAACAACCATCTAAACGACCAATTAAGAACATTAATTAACATGACAATGAAGCTAAAGATTTATTTTATTTTTTTAAATTTTCATTTTTTATAAACTCATTTAACAATTTTGACTCTAAAAGCCCTACAAAAGGGACTAAAAAAATAAAAAATAAAAAATAAAATAAAGTTGCTATTTGACCTATTATAACAAAAGTTTCTTTAACAGGTTTTTGTCCTACCCATCCTAGAATAATAAAATCAGCAACTAACAACCAATAAAATATTTTAAAAATAGGTCTAAATGTAGTACTTCTAATATTTGATGTGTTTGTAAAAGGAATAATAAATAAAACAATTAAAGCCCCTCCCATAGCAAGAACTCCTCCTAATTTATCCGGAATAGAACGTAAAATTGCATAAAAAGGTAAAAAATACCATTCAGGAACAATATGTGCTGGAGTATGTAAACTATCTGCTAATATATAATTATCCGGATGCCCTAAAGTATTAGGAAAATAAAACAAAAATATTAAAAATACAAATAAAAATGAAAAAAATGCAAATGCATCTTTTATAACAAAATAAGGATAAAAAGGTATTTTATCCATAGAAGTATCAACTCCTAACGGATTATTAGAACCATCTTTATGTAAAAGTGCTAAATGCAATAAAGATAATGCTGCGATTATAAAAGGAAGAAAAAAATGAAGGCTAAAAAAACGATT
>Ga0073921_1000044_pt1 | contig 9705 bp, 10 predicted proteins | sample GWRWT3_30Apr14_FD_70954 | JGI IMG/M metagenome (GOLD analysis project Ga0073921, IMG submission 70954) | Sand microcosm microbial communities from a hyporheic zone in Columbia River, Washington, USA - GW-RW T3_30-Apr-14 | ecosystem: Engineered > Artificial ecosystem > Sand microcosm >...
AGTAGTTATAGTAACGGCCTAAGGGCCAAGCGAGCAGCTGCAGTACAGCTGCAGTACAGCTAACACCACGTGGAGCTAAATAAGGCTTTTACACGCTTTTAAGGCTTTTTTGCAGGCTTTCGCTAGTAACGTCGCATTTTCAAAGCGTATGAAACCAAATACTATAAAAAACGTGCTTGTTTCAAAGATATTCAAAGTTATTTTCATCATGGTTGCCGAGTCAAGTACCCCTCAAGCCCCCGCTCTCCAGGTTTTACCATCTTATGGTGAGCTTTCCCCCCGTTATCGTGAACGCGATTACGTCTCGATGACAGTTATTGACGATGAACCGGCGAGAGAAAGGCCCGTCATTCGTCGTCGAGCCGACGAAACTACCTTGGTTTTTCCCTGCTATGGCCGCCATTGTCCGTTATTTGACGAAGTTAATAACACTGTGGCGACTTTCAATTCGCAAATGGAAAGGACCAACCATCAAACTGTTAACAATTGCGGCCTTGGCCGCGACTATTACTATTGTAACTAATAAATTTATAAAACAAACCCTTGACTTTTTTTTATTTTTGTTTTTGATATATCATGATATATCATGATATATCATGATATATCATGATTATGATTAGTTAAGTATAAGTAGTCTCTGGAAAATGAATAGAAATAAGAAAAATGAATCCAACTTTAAAGCGTTGTGAAACGACTATTGGCGTGCCAAGCAAAAAATCAAAAAATGAAGATTGTTTGGAAACTGTAAAAGCAAAACGTGATACTCAAGTTATGTTAACTGAGTATTCAAGCGATGAGGAAACTGAAGAAAAGAATGAGAAAGATTTTGATGAAAATGTAGTTATTGAAACTCTACCAGCTTCTTCTTCAAAAAAAGTTGTTTGTCGTTGTGGAAAGACTTTAAGAGAATTTCTAACAAAAAGAATAGAACCACCCTATGCTTATTACTCGTGTGGTGTCTGTAATTTCTGGATCAAAGAAAGTGAAATAAAGAATACACCAAAGTGTAGTATATGTACATCAATTATGACTCCTGTGTTTGGTCAAACTGGACATTATCAATGCAAAAACCCATTCTATGCTACACAGCCTGTCGATAAAAGAAAAGCTGATATTACTCCATCCGCTGATCGTGTTATCAAGATTACCAGAAAAAATGTTAAAATGCATGTAGAAACAATAAACAGTTCATTATATTTCTGCCTATAAAAAGGCTATAAGAATGATGATACAGAAATGCCTCGTAAAAAAGGTACTTTAGCCGATGGCAAAATCTACTACATTGAAGGAAAGAAAAAAGGTACAGTCTATGTTGGCTCAACTACACAGCCGCTTAGTCAAAGACTGGCAGAACATACTTATAGCAAAACACATCCCAATAGACCTCAATTTAAAAGTCAGTATCTCCAATTGCCGTTTGAAATTCAACTTATTAAAAACTATGATGCGCCTACTGAGGAGGCATTAAGAACTGAAGAACTGAAACAAGCAAAAAAACTTAAAAAGAGAAAAAAAGTGCGCGTATTAAACAAGCAAATTGTAGACGCGAAAAGACCTGATGATCCTAATGCATATAATAGATTTATTAGTTAATAAATATTTTTTTCTTTATTTTATTGATGCTGATGCTCTTGCAGCTCTTCTATCTCCTAAATAAGCGTCTGATAATGTTTTAATAGGGGTTGCTAGCATAGGAGGAGAGTCTCTAGACATCATCATATTATAATTGAGGTTTGATGTGGATTGACCATTTAGTTCGCCATTCGTGATAGGGGTATTAATAGTTCCAGTATTGATAATAGCGGCAGGATTAACTGGTATACTTTCAGTTAGTCGACGTTGACTTGATCTTGCCGACCCTTGAGTCTGCGAGAAATCAAGTGACTGCATCACTCGTGGCGGTATAGGTCCTGATCCGCCATTAGGATTGACAAATTTTTTCTTCACTCCAACAGTAATAAGTGATGATTTAGGTTGTTTTCTTGGCGGCATGACGGCTCTATAAATACAAGAAAAAAAAGATGTTCCTTTTATAGAAAATGTCTAATAAAATAGTGAGCGATGACAATAGTCCCAAAGCGCAAACAGCAGTTAGTTCTTTACCGGAGCCTGATGACGATGGTGATTTTAACTTCGATGATGAAGAATATGATGATGATCTTGAAGCTGATATTGAAACTCAAGAGGAGTATGAACAAGCTCTTGATGATACTAATGAAGAAATTAACGATCAAGAAACACCTCGTCGTGATCCAGTTGAAGACAAATGGAGTCAAATTTACGTTCCACCATCTAATATTTTTTCTCAGTTCTGGATTACTCCTAGAGATATACCTAATATAGGACGCAGAGTGACTACTGGTGCTAATTGGAATTTAAGCAGCACAAAACTAACTAACGCTAGAGCGATAGAACGAAATATTATATCTGGAAATGTCAGTGACTATGTTGGGAAAATTGATGATAGAGGAATTTTCCAGATTATTAGAGCTTTAATTAATGAAGATCACTGGATGCATTACATTGCAGCGCAAGTAACAGTAAATCCGCCAATGCTTGTTGCCGATGTTTTTAAAGACGGTTTCTTTACTCCTGCTGATCAAGAGCAACTCCGGTCATATCAACTCCTGGATAATGCCATGTTTTATTTACAGGAATACGTATTAGAATCGCAAAATGCTTTTCTATTTGCAATAAATCTATATCTCAAATTGATATATAAAATTATCTATCCTAGTCCTGATAGAACAATACCTCAAGCTAAAATAACGATGAATGCGGTCAAGAAATTAATAGAAAAAGCTCAGAATTATCACGATCAACTCAAAGATGTTGTCGATCTCTACGGTTCAATTATTGAAGAACAGCTTGAAACTAATGCAGTATTATTACAGACTTTTAAAGTACCGATTCCTGGTAAACCTGGTTATTTTAAATTCTTTGATTGGTCTATAATTTTTGATGCTTCAGCCTTTGAAAACTTTCAAAATAATATTGATAACTTAGAAATAATCGGCGAAAAGTTTGACTCTGGAGAGGCGCAAGCGAACATAGGAAAAGACACTGAAAAGACTATTCTCGCTGAAGCCAAGATGCTTAATGCACAGCCGGTAAGTGAAATAACTGGTAGCAAAGTTACAAACGATATCTGGGTTCGTCTTGATCGTGAACATCGAGCAGTTACAATCAACATGTCTAATCCAATTATTAGTGAATATTTTAATAATGCAAATCAAGAAGATGATGAAGAAAGAATAGCTACTTTTTTCAACAGCCTTAGTCCTGGGGAGGTAGCTAAATTAAAAACGCCTGTTGGGGATGAAGCAGCCTTTTTTCCACGACCAGTAAAGGCTAGTCAATATAATCTTTTTAAAGACGCGCTGAAGACACCAGAGTACTTTACAAATTTAAATCCGACTATGATGCCCAAGATCACAAGTGATATGTATTTTACTGGTACAGATGGACTTATGGGCTATAATACACATTTAATAGCTTATATGAAACAATTAAGTGTAGCACAACTACAAGCCTCAGTCGATAATTTTGGAGATTTTCCAGTTCGTAATTTACAAACAGATTTATATGAAAAATTGCCTGATGATAAAAAGATTTTTGCTATTGAGAATAAGTCGTTACCGAATTATTATAAAGCTGCTACAGTTGTTCCGGATCCTGCTAAAGTTCCAGATCCAGCTAAACCTAAATCATATGACTCAGGTCATTATGACAAAGATGGGAAATGGGTGGATGAAGTCGACGTTACAAATGAATCAGGACAATTACTTGGTGGGATGTCTACTGGTAAGGAACGACTATCTGATCCAGTTCCTGGCGGAACTGTTCAACCTGTAAATAATTCAAATGAGTCTAAAATGCGAAATCAGTTAGAACAGAATCTAGAAGAAGATATAGCTATGACTGAAGATACTATTGATAGAATTGATAAGGGAGAGGTTGATGCTGATGAATTGTATGAAGAAATGATGTCTACAATTGCGCCGACTGATGATGAAATTGGCAATGCGCCAACTGAAATGATTAAACGACTTAGAGAAGAACAATACATGGAAAAAAACATCGAGATTGAGCAAGATCATAAATTCAATCGTATTAGAGTTATGCAAAAAGCAGAAGAAAAAATGGATAAAGAATTACAAAATGAATTGGACGATGAATTAAATTTATTAAACGAAGAATTAGCAGAAGCTACAAATGATAATGTTCGTGCTGATCTCGAAGAAAGAATTCAATACATGGAAGAAGACAAAAAAGAACTTGATATGAAAATGAGAGAGCACAATCAAAGAAGATTAGACTTGAATAAAAAGCAAATAGAAATGACTGATCTCTATAAAAGGGTGGCTATTACTAATAATAGATTATATAATTTAAAAAAACAAAAACTAATAAATCAAATTATTTCATAAATGAGTGATTATGAACTTCGTCAGAATATCTCGAATCGAGATCCTAATTTTAAATATTTCAGTGGTAGATCATTAACTGGACCATTAACTGGATTTGCTGCTGCCGCAAAAACTCCTTTAAAAGCAACTATACCAGATCCAGAGTTGTTTTCTGGGGCTGAATTATTTGCTAGTAGTTCAGCTGGAAAAGAAAGAGCGACAGTCAGTCCAATCAAACAATTTGACAGTCCAGGCAGACAGGCCAGTCCGCTCAAATCTGCAAGTAAAACTACACCAAATAGATCTGTACGACTGAATACTTTTGAAGATAACGACGAGGGACCTTATCTATTTGCTGATCAAGCGTTGAATAAAGAAATAACTGAAAATAATAATAATCTAATCAAGCTTCATGCGATGATTAGTAACATAGCTCAAAGTCAAGAAATAACAGCTGAGACTTTAACTGAACTAAAATCAAAATACGTACAAGAAGACCCTCAGCAGAATACATTGTTAAATTTAGCCTCAAGCATGAGAAATTCCAAAGAATTATTTAATATAATTAATGGTTGGAAAGGTCCTACCAGTGAACTGCTAGAAAATGCTGATTTCAAAAGAAGTCTGAATAGATCAGAAGGCGAAAAAACTGAAATAATGAAACAACTAATAGAGAAAATGAGAATTGAATCATATGAAAGAATGCAAAAGCGACAATTAATTTATGATGATCGAAGCGACGAGAAAAAAATAAATCACAAATTCGCTAAAGTAGACAGCGATCTGTCCGTCGCTAAAGCATTAATTTATAATGGCGGTCCTCAACAAAGAATTGCAAATGCGCATGCCGTTATCGGCGATGAAGAAAGTATAAAGTCTACGGCGATGGAGCGAATTGCAACGTTAATTAAAGCAAATCAGGATGTCAGACGAGGAGTACGAGGAGGTATTGGAATCGAACGTGAATTCGACAATATGCCAGACCAATCCAGCAATTTCTATGACGAAAAAGCCTACTATGACTAAGAAACCAGAGACGATGACACGTGTCGTGAAGCGTCGTATTGCGAGTCCTAAAGACGACATTGATCGAGCTCGGAAAACGAAAGACGACCTCTCCACTCTTTTATTCTATAAATTAAAGTCGCAAAAGAAACAACAAAAACAACAACAAACCATTCAAGACGAGATCAGCAATCAATTTAAAAAATTTGAAGATAAATTACTGATAGCACTAACTAATAAAAATGAACAAAACAAAGGTTCCGATAGTAGAGAAGATACAGGAATACCAGCAACAGGATCAAGAGAAAGAAGAGAACAATATGAACATGATAGCGAAGATGAACCCATTGCTGAAGAAAAAGCTAGCGGATCTAGTATCGTTAAAATCCCCAGCTTCAAAGAGACCCGGGAATTTCGAAGCAAGGCGCCCATTGTCACGAAATCGATCCAGCAAACGACACAAAAAAGACAACGTGATTATTCACAATTCTTCTAATAAAGAAAACTTGAATATTCTTCCTTCTTATGTTTATAATAATATTAAATATCCAGGTCTTAAGGTTAATGCCATTAAAGAGAAATTTAATACTTGTAATGAATATAAAGTTCATCCTGTTTTACCTCAACCTCCATTTTTTATTACTATGGTGGCTCCGCGAAACTCTGGTAAAACAAACTTACTTATTGATTTGTTGACAGATAAAAAGAAATTGGCCAAGAGTTTTGACTGGATTTTTATTTGGTCAAAGACCTATCATCATGATAGTAAATGGAGAGCATTAAAAATCGATAAAGAAAATGTGAAAGATGTTTTTGACCCTTCGTTTGTGAGAAGTATTTTTGAGATGTGTGAATCGCTAATGCATCTCTATGAAAAAGGACAACTGGAGCAAACAGCAGGCTTGAAACGACCACCCCGGACTTTATTTATTTTTGATGATATGATCGATCAAGGCATTATGCATGCTCAACGTATGTCTATCATGGAAACTATGGCAGTACGTGGCCGTCATGTCGGAGTTTCAGTTATTATTATTTCGCAGTTATACAAGAAACTTTCCTCAGCAGTTCGAGTTAATTCTACAAATTTAATTATATTTAGAATTCAGAATTCTGGAGAGTTAAAAAAGATTTCTGAAGAGAATCAAGAAATGCTGTCCAACAAAGAGTTTCGAGAGTTATTATATTATTGTACAAATAAGCCTTATGGATTTTTACATATCGATAAATCTTGTCGTGATCCTAGTCAGCGTTTTCGATGCAATTGGGACGATGTTTTGTATATAAATAGTAGTAATAAAGAATAATAAAACTAAAAGGTTTGCAAAAATGGTATCAGGTTTTCGATCAACTGGAAGTTTTGGAATGGCTCGAAAATCGGGGGGAGCTGGTTTTTTAAAAAGAATGAAAGGGTTTTCAACCTCTCAGCCTGCGAGGGCTATGGGGAAATTTCTAAGTAGTCCAACTTTTATTAATATGGCTGGTGCTGGTGCATCAGCGCTTTTTCCTGAATTTGCGCCTTTAATTGCCCCTGCTGTTGCGGCGACAAATATGGCATTGGGAAATAGGAGAAAGCGAAAGGAACAAGCTGATGAGGATGCGCAAGGTGAACAAACTCCTGAGCATGTTGCAGCCTCGCAAATGCGACAGAAAAAAATGCGTCGTGAACATGCAAAAGAAATTGCGGACTCGGACTTTGCTAGTAAAGGGTTTGAAGCCTCGAAAGGACTGTATAATAAATACGCTAAAAGTCGTGTCGATCGCGTCGTTAATCGTGCTGAACGTGCTGTTGGTTCTCGCGTTAGTGGCGCTATTAAATCAGCTTATGGAGCTGGTAAAGATGACATGAAATCGAGCGCTGGTGATTTTAGATCAAGAGCTAAAGACGCCTTTATTAATCGACACGGTCGAGGAGATGATGATGAATAAAACTATAAATATGAGACAATAAATTTTAATAAAAGTAATTTTTTTACAAAAATGTCTGAAAATGCTGATTCAATTCCTAATCCCGCTCTTATGTTTAAGGATCAAAAAACAAGGACGATTATTGATAGAATTAATCATATGAAATTTGCTCCCAAATACGGAGGTGAATATAAAGCAGGTGATGTTATTCGTCTTGAAATTCCGTCTCAAGACTGGCTTGATTCGTCTCTTTTTTCTATTTCATTTGCAATTACAATTTCTGCTGATGAGCTTGGCACACCTTTACCTGATGGATGTTACCATCCTGATGCTCCAATTGGTTGGGGTCGTGAAGCTAAGGCTATGAAACCAACACTTAATCGACCAGTCTGGCCTATTCAAAAGTCAACTAATGCAGTTCCGAACGATATCGTTTGGTTAAATCCTTCCACACTCGCTGAAAATTTTGCTCAAGGAAATAACGCTACTTGCGCTACTGGTTCTGGCGTGAGGATGGCGACATGTGTACAAACTATTTTCAATAGAATTAAATTATTGCAAGGTTCTAAAGTAATTGAAGATATTCAAGATTACAATCAACTTTTTAGAATATTGGTTGTTATTACTTGTCCTTTAGCATGGAGAGACACCAGTGGAATGTTGTTAGAAGGTTATTGTGACGATATTCATGCAGAAGATCATTATAAGATGTTTGCATGGGCATGGGAAAAAGAAGGTCATCAATACAATGTGATTCCTCATCTTGGTTTATTCAAAGCAGGAAAATACTTACCATTAAAATATATGGGTCAATTAACTATCGAGCTCTATCTAGAAACTGACAATGATTCTCTAGTATCTACAGTAAATTCATCGCCAGAGTCTCATCCTTTAACTGCAGACGCTTATGGTATAGGTGCTCACGCGGATCTAGGCACACCTTATTTTTTAGGTAGAGAAGCTGGACAAGACTTTGCAACTGTTAATTATAAACCTTATGAAGACGCTAGCCCCTATCCAACTGGTATTGATTTCCCAAAAGCTTATTATATTGTAAAAAAAGTTTTTGCTCATATTCATTTTGTTGTTCCTATGGAAGAATATGACAATGCGGCTTTAGAAATGATTAATTCTTCTGGATTAGACATTTTTTTTGACACTTGGTCTACTACAAGTAGACAAATAACAAGTGCGTCTACTACTTCGCTAAATTTTCAAGAACGAGCTCTTTCTGTTAAAGGTTGTTTTGTGATTATGAGAAATTCAAATAATATTGGTGATCGACGAACTGATTATATTTTCAGTAATAATTATATTCAAGAATATCAATTTCGACTTGGCTCACAATATTATCCATCACAGCCAATTGATTGTAAAGGAGGAGGTCCAGAAGCATTTGCTTGTTTAATGCAAATGGCGGGATTATGGTCTGATGTTTCAATGAGTAGCGAACTTACTCCAGAAAATTGGCTTCCTTCTTTGACGACACAACATCTTCGAGAAGCGTTACCGCTGTATACACTAAAAGGTAATAGTCGCGGGCGTTTTGTTATGGCATTAGATTTAGATAAATCTCATGGTCAACTTTCTGGTTTTAACACAGTTAGTAATAATGTTGATATTGAATTACAATTAAAATTTCCGATTTTTGGAACTCTGAAAGCGTCAAAAGAAGCTGGGTATGATCTCGACGAAAAAAATTTTCAAGCTTCTTATTGGGTATCTGACTGGTTTTTTGGAAATGCTGCTAAGAACACCAATATGTTTGCCTCTACCATTGAGACCTATGTAAATACTAATAGGGGTGGCCAAAAACATTCTGATATGTCAAATTTTTTGAGTGACTTGCAATATGGTCAAGCAACTATGCATCAAAAAACTGCATCAAGTTTTGTGAGAGTTACAGCTTATGTGAATCTGGATGCTGTGATGAGATTAGTAGGTGTTGGAAATATTGTTATTGAACGATGAGTATAAATAAAGGGAAATAAAATAAAATAAAATAAAATAAATGAGTGTTAGACAATCTATTGCTGATCAATCTTCATTTAATAAAAATAGTGTTACGACAGAAAATACAGTCTATATAAGATCGACTAAAGACTGGAATCCGACTTCACAAACAAATTCGTATTTAAAAACAAATCGAGGAACTTTTAATCGATGAAAAGAAAAAACGAAAATGACTATGTTAATTGGAATCGAGACTTATTTAATTTTGAATTCCATTTTGACTCCAATAATCTGGTAGCACCTACGTGGGATAGAATTACTACAGAAAGCACAATTAACACTAGTCTTAATTCTTCAACAAATATTCCGAATATTCTTTTAAGTCAGCCTTTATATACGGAAACTATCCAATTAAAATCAGTAGAAGTCC
>Ga0073921_1000045_pt1 | contig 9640 bp, 8 predicted proteins | sample GWRWT3_30Apr14_FD_70954 | JGI IMG/M metagenome (GOLD analysis project Ga0073921, IMG submission 70954) | Sand microcosm microbial communities from a hyporheic zone in Columbia River, Washington, USA - GW-RW T3_30-Apr-14 | ecosystem: Engineered > Artificial ecosystem > Sand microcosm > Unclassified...
CCAGGCAATATTAAGTTTAGTCATAAAAACCTGGTTGGTATCTGCTAATTTCTGACTGTATTTAAGAGAGTTTTCATAAAAATTTATCCCCTTTTCATATTGCTTTTTCTCAAAACAATAGATATTGCCTAAATTATTATTTATCCTTTTTCTTAATGTGTCATTACTCGTCTTATCAGCATAGGATAAACTCTTGTTATAGAAGAATATTGCTTTATCAAATTCAGCCATCTCAGCATAATTTGCCGCAATTGTAATATAGGAAATAGCTGTTGAATATAAATCATTAGCATTAATGGAGGAACGAAGTGCCAATTTAGAAATATCCAGAGATTTCTCAAAATTAGACTCCTTTAAGTATCGGGAAGCTTCGTCAGTAAGGTTAGTGATTTCTTGCTTAGAATATGTTCTTGTTTGGGCAATTGAATTATCACTAAAACAATTTAATACAAACAATAGCGATAAAACAATACGTAAATGATACATAAACAATTAGAGTTTATCAAATATACATTTTATTAATAAAAAAAAGAGGAATAAGTGCATATTATCTATTAAAATAAAATTGAATAAGCACATTTTTTAAAAACAGCAATATTATCTTTAAAATAAGAAACAATTAAAATTCTGAGTTTTAAATCCAAAAAAAAAACCTGCTCAACTAATTGAGCAGGTTAAAGATGTTATTTATTGGAAAATGTACTTAATAACTATTCTGAAGCTACAGTTTCATTTTCATCATTCCCTTCCCATTGTCCTACAACTGATGTAGCAAGGGCATTTCCTAAAACATTTGTTGCACTACGAAACATATCACAAAAATGATCTATGGGTAAAATTAATGCGATTCCTTCAATTGGAATATCAAACATACCGCAAGTAGCTGCAACTACAACTAAACTTGCTCTTGGAACACCTGCAATTCCTTTGCTGGTAAGCATCAAAACTAAAAGCATGGTCATTTGTGTTCCTAGATCTAAATCAATACCATAAGCTTGAGCAATAAAAATACTGGCAAAAGTCATGTACATCATACTCCCATCTAGATTAAATGAATAACCTAATGGCAACATGAAAGATACAATTCTATCTTTTACTCCAAAACGCTCTAATTCCTCTGTCAATTTTGGAAAAACCGCTTCACTGCTGGTTGTCCCAAAAGCAATAATCAAAGGACTTACAATTCTTTTAAGTAAAACAGTCATTCTGCTTTTTAGAAAAATATAACCAACCACTATTAATACCAACCAAAGTGATGAAATTCCAACTAAGAATGAACCAAAAAATTTGAAATAGGTAATCGCTAATTCTTGAAAATCTCTTACTGCGAAAACTCCTGCAATGGCTCCAAAAACTCCTATTGGAGCAAATTTCATTACATAATTCACCATTTTAAGAACAATGTGAGATGTTTTATCTAAAGCATTTGTAACTGGCTTAACATAATCTCCCAATGATGCTGCGGCTAAACCAAAGAAAATAGAAAAAATCACAATTTGTAAAATTTCATTGGTTGCCATTGCTTCAAAAATACTTTTAGGCACAATATGCTCAATAAAATTTTCAAAAGATATATTTTGAGTTTTTGCAGTAACTTCAGAAACAGAAGCCAAATCAACATTTGATAAATTAAGACCAACTCCCGGTTCAAGTATGTTTACAAAAAACATTCCCAATAATAAAGAGATGAATGAAGCTGTAAAAAACCAACCCATTGCTTTTCCTCCAATTCTTCCAACAGCTTTAATATCTCCCAGTTTTGCAATTCCAACAACAAGTGTTGTAAAAACTAAAGGCGAAATAATCATCTGAACTAATCGAATGAAAATTGTTGCCAAGATTTTAATTTTTGCACTGAAGCCTTGAGCTGCTTCTGGCGAAATGGAATTATGAATTACAATGCCTAAAATAGCACCTAAAACCATCGCAATTAATATTTGTCCCGTTAATCCTGAAAAAAAAGATGGTTTTTTAGTTGTTTTGGTGTTCATTAAATTGATTGTTAGGTTTTAGTCTTAACCTGTTACTTCACTCAACTTTATAGGTCTTCAGTGAATTTTCTTTACAATACTATCTTTTTCTTGTTTGCTGCCAAGCAAGGAAAAATAAAGTGTAAAGCAGGAAAAGCTTCAAAAATTAATATTAATAAGTTTTGTTTATCAAATAAAAATCAGCTAATACAATGGCTGCCATTGCTTCAACTATGGGCACTGCACGCGGCACAACACAAGGATCATGTCGTCCTTTTCCAGTCATTTCAGTAATATTCCCTTTGTTATCCAATGATTCTTGTTTTTGCATAATGGTTGCCACTGGTTTGAAAGCCACACGGAAATAAATATCCATTCCGTTACTGATTCCACCTTGAATCCCACCTGAAAGGTTGGTTTTAGTAGTGCCGTCAGTATTGTACAAATCATTATGTTCACTTCCTTTCATTCTAGCTCCATCAAAACCGCTTCCAAACTCAAATCCTTTTACGGCATTGATTGAAAGCATGGCTTTTCCCAATTCAGCATGAAGCTTATCAAATACAGGTTCTCCTAAACCAATAGGCACATTTTGAATCACACAAGTTACAGTTCCACCCACAGTATCACCTTGTTTGCGTATATCACGGATATATTCCTCCATAATTACTGCTGAAGCTTCATCAGGGCAACGCACAGGATTGTTTTCAGTTTTTGAAAAATCTAATTCTTGGTATGGTTTTTCTAAAAAAATTGGACCTACAGAAGAAACGTAAGCATTGATTTTTATTTCTGACAGCATTTGTTTTGCTACCGCTCCAGCCACTACTCTACTGGCAGTTTCACGGGCAGAACTTCGTCCGCCACCGCGGTAATCACGAACACCATATTTTTTTTCATACACATAATCAGCATGGCTGGGTCTGTAATTATCTTTTATATGAGAGTAATCGTCTGATTTTTGATTGGTATTAGGAATAATAAAACCTATAGGTGTTCCTGTGGTTTTACCTTCAAATATTCCGGATAAAAATTGTACATCATCCGGCTCTTTACGTTGGGTAACTATAGCCGATTGTCCCGGCTTTCTTCTTGACATTTCAAATTGAATTGCATCTAAATCTATAGTTATTCCAGGAGGGCAACCATCTATTATACCACCTAATGCTTCACCATGTGATTCTCCAAAAGTTGTTATTCTAAATAGTGTTCCGTAGCTATTTCCTGCCATTATAATTAGTTTTGAACAAAAGTACCATTTTAGTTGAAAGTTCAAAAGTTTAAAGTTTAAAGTTTTAAGAAACATTTCACATTTATTGATATTAATTTAATCTTGTCTTAGATTTCTTAACCTTTAATTCCATTTCTATTGCTAATAATTCTATTAATTTGGTAAACTTCAAATTCAAATACATTGAAAAAAAGAAAAGTCGAGTTAGTGGTGATTTCTGATGTACACCTTGGAACTTTTGGTAGTCATGCTAAAGAACTTTATAATTATTTATCTTCTATAAAACCTAAAACGCTAGTATTAAATGGTGATATTATAGATGTATGGCAGTTTCGAAAATCCTATTTTCCAAAAGCACATTTAAAAGTCATACAAAAAATTATAAGTTTTGCATCCAAAGGGACAAAGGTTTACTACATCACAGGAAATCATGACGAAATGCTCCGAAAATTTAGCGATATGAATATGGGTAATTTCGCACTAGTGGACAAGTTAGTTTTAAATCTCGATGACAAAAAGGCCTGGATATTTCACGGTGATGTTTTTGATGCCTCTGTGCAACATTCAAAATGGATTGCCAAACTTGGTGGTTTAGGTTATGATTATTTAATACTTTCAAACCGATTTGTCAATTGGTGTTTATCAAAAATAGGAAGAGAGCCGTATTCTTTTTCTAAAAAAATAAAGGCAAGTGTAAAAAAAGCGGTAAAACACATTTCTGATTTTGAGAAAACGGCAACTGAATTAGCCATCGAAAAAAAATACGATTATGTTATATGCGGACATATTCATGAACCAAAAATGATTCATCAAGAAACTAAAAACGGGTCAACTTTATATTTGAATTCTGGAGATTGGGTTGAAAACTTAACAGCATTGGAATACAACAAAAAACGTTGGAAATTATATAATTATTCCGAAGCAAATTATATTGAAGAAGAGAACCTTTTTGAGATGGAAGATATTTTAAGCAATCAAATCGTGGCTTCAGCACTTTTCTCCAAACAAAACATCCTAATGTAGTACCAACATAAAAAAACATCAAAATCCTGAAAAACGTAAATTATATAACTTTTCTATAAAATTTTATAAACTTCATACCCTACTTAATTATACATTTGTATCTATAAAAAACTTACTTATGAAAAAAATTATTTTATCGGCAATAATGTTAATCGGATTAGCATTTACCGCACAAGCACAAGACATTTCGAAAAACGCATTGGGATTACGTTTAGGTGGTAATAATGGTTTTGGTGGAGAACTTTCTTACCAAAGAGCATTAGGAAGCAACAACAGACTTGAACTTGATTTAGGTTGGAGAAACAGAAGTAACTATAACAACAATGGTTATGATGACAATGCAGTAAAATTAGCAGCTTTGTACCAATGGGTATGGAACATTGATGGTGGTTTCAACTGGTATGCAGGTGTTGGTGGTGGTGTAGGAAGCTACAGTTATGATAATAATAACGAATCATTTAATGATACGTTTGTATTTGCTGCTGGAGATATCGGTATTGAATACAACTTTGATATTCCATTGTTAATCTCTTTAGATTTCAGACCTGAGTTTGGAGGAAATGGATATTACGAAAACAATTATGGTTCTGATATTGCATTAGGTCTTAGATACCAATTCTAATATTTTAGAAAACATATTAAAAACGCCACTAGCAATAGTGGCGTTTTTTTTATTTAAAAATAATCTCTTTCTTGGAATTTATCTTGACTACACAAAAAGGATTTGTAAAAGCTTGTGTAACCATACTCCCCGGTTTAGGATTAGTTTCTTTTATGGTGATAACAATATTTTTATCGGTTTCGATAACACTATCAATCCCTATACTATACCCTCCAGATGTTTTTTCTCCCATATTCAAAACTATAAAATTCGCAGTCTGAACATCATTTGAACTGATTTTATTTTTTAAATTTTCATCGTTCTGCAACATTGCAATTTCATTTGGCTCCGAAAGAATCTCAAAAAAACGAATACTTGCACCACCGTTTGTCTGTTGCGTCAAGACTTCATATAAAGAACTTTTATCGGAACTTTTTGTAACTGTTGTACCGCAGGAAACTAAAGCGACAGCCACTAGTGATACTATTATTTTTTTCATTGCAACATTTTATTGGTTAATGGATTAATTTCAAAAAGTTTTACTACTTTTTATTTTAGAAGAATGTAAAATCTATGCGTATTTTTTTATCGCTTTTTTATATAAAGCTTCATAAAGCGGCAAGATGTTTTTGATGTCAAATTGTTTTGCAACTGACAGCGCATTTTCTTTAAATTTATGAAGAGTAGCGTCATCTTTTAAAATTTTCAAAGCGTTTTGTGCCATTTCATCTGTATTCCCAACATTGCTTAAATATCCGGAAATACCGTCAAAATTCACTTCTGGCAAACCTCCGGAATTACTTGAAATTACGGGAACACTCCAAGCCATAGCTTCGAGAGCGGCAAGACCAAAACTTTCTGTTTCAGATGGCAACAAAAATAAATCAGTATAACTCAAAATTTTATCAATCTCATTACTGTTTCCAAAAAAGATGACTTTATCCTGAATTCCTAATTCCTGACATAAATATTCTGCTTTTTCTTTTTCAGGACCATCCCCTACCATCATCAATTTAGCGGGAATTTCTTTTTGAATATTATAGAAAATTTTAATTATATCCGGAATTCTTTTTACTTTTCTGAAATTACTGATATGCGTAATGATTCTCTCATTTTTATTAGCCATTACAGAACGATGACAAGCTGTACTTGGATCATTATGGTTTTTATCTAATTCTATAAAATTAGGAATTACCTCAATTTCATTTTTTATATTAAATAATTTATGGGTATCATCTTTCAAACTTTGGGAAACCGAAGTAACAAAATCAGATTTGTTAATGCTAAAAGTTACGGCTGGTTTATAAAATGGATGGTTCCCAACTAATGTAATATCAGTTCCGTGAAGTGTAGTCACCATTGGAATATTAATTCCCTCATCTTTCAGCATTTGTTTAGCCATATAACCTGCATAAGCATGAGGAATTGCATAATGCACATGCAACAACTCGATTTTATAGAGCTTTACCATATCTACTAATTTGCTTGACAAAGCCAATTCGTATGGTTGATAATGAAATAACGGATATTCAGGAACATTCACTTCGTGGTAATGCACATTTGGATTTAAAAGTGCCAAACGTACAGGTTGACTATACGTTATAAAATGGATTTCGTGACCACGTCTTGCCAATTCAAGACCTAATTCTGTAGCGACAACACCACTTCCTCCAAAGGTAGGATAACAAACTATTGCAATTTTCATCTATGTATTTTAATGAAACGAAATTAATAAAAATAGGAATGTGTTTTATGGAAATTTAAGTTAAATCTTTAAAGTCTAAAACTTAATACGTTGGATTCTTACCGCATTTAAAATCGCTAATAAAGCGACGCCAACATCAGCAAAAACAGCTTCCCACATCGTAGCTAATCCTCCTGCTCCCATTACCAAAACTATCAACTTAACGGTAAAAGCTAAAAAAATGTTTTGCCAAACAATTTGTTTTGTCTTTTTTCCAATATTAATTGCAGTATAAATCTTAGTGGGTTGATCATTTTGAATAACAACATCAGCAGTTTCAATAGTGGCGTCACTTCCTAAACCACCCATCGCGATTCCTACATTTGCCAAAGCAATTACCGGAGCATCATTTACCCCATCACCAACAAATGCAACGATTAAATTTTGCTTCAATAAATCCTCTAGTTTTTCAACTTTGTTTTCAGGCAATAAATTTCCAAAAGCTTTATCAATGTTCAACTCTTTGGCAACAACAGAAACTATTGATTGATTATCGCCAGAAAGCATAATGGTTTCGACATTTAATTTGTGTAAGTTCCTAATTGCCTCTTTTGCATCTTCTTTAACTTCATCAGCAATAATAAAATAACCAGCATATTTTTGATTGACAGCAACAAGTATAATTGTAAATGGAATAGTATCAATTTCAGCATCATAAGCGATATTGTAATTTTTCATCAACTTAGCATTTCCTACTAAAATCTCTTTCCCATCCACAAAACCTTTTAATCCCAATCCTGGAATTTCCTTTACTTCAGTTACACTAATAGCTTTTGTATGGTCTTTGGCAAATTCTATAATTGCCGAACCCACGGGATGTGTGGATTTAGTTTCAATTGCGGCTGTATATCGTATCAAATCGGCTTCTGGAATTCCTACAGCTACAACTTTTTGAACTTTGAAAACCCCTTTAGTCAATGTTCCTGTTTTATCAAAAACGACTACTTTGACTGATGCTATTATATCCAGAAACGTAGATCCTTTGAATAAAATTCCGTTTTTACTTGCTGCGCCAATTCCCCCAAAATAACCTAACGGAATAGAAATCACCAATGCGCAAGGACAAGAAATCACTAAGAAAACCAATGCTCTGTACAACCAATCCTTAAAAATATAATTGTCTACAAATACGATTGGAAGTATACAAATTGCTATCGCCAGATAGACCACAATTGGTGTGTAAATTTTAGCAAATTTCCGGATAAACAATTCGGTAGGTGCTTTTTTTACAGTAGCTTCCTGAACCATTTCCAGAATTTTAGATAATTTACTATCCGTAAATGCTGTAGTTACTTCTACTTGAGAAACCGTATTGAGATTAATCATTCCTGCCAGAATTGTATCTCCTTTAGATTTGGTATCAGGTTTGCTTTCTCCTGTTAATGCTGCAGTATTGAAAGTGGCGTAATCAGAAAGTAATTTTCCGTCTAAAGCTAATTTTTCACCTGGTTTCAATTCTATGATTTCTCCAATGGTTACTTCCAAAGCTTTTTTGGAAACAATATTCACTCCTTCGATTACATTTGCTACATCAGGTCTTTGGTCTAACAATGATTTTATATTCGATTTTGCTCTTCTTACGGCTAACATCTGGAATAATTCACCAATAGCATAGAATAACATTACAGCCACACCTTCGGCATATTGACCAATTCCAAATGCGCCTAACGTAGCAATTCCCATCAAGAAAAATTCAGAAAAAATAGCTCCTTTACGGATGCTTTCATACGCTTCTTTCAAAACTGGAAAACCTACCGAAATATAAGCTATAACATACCAAACGATTCGAATCCAACCATTAAACCAAGATTGTGGAACGTAATTATCAAACAATAATGCAATCAGCAATCCTGTAAAACTAATTATGGAAGGTAAAAACATTCTGAAAGTGCTTACGTTTCCAGTAGAATGATCGTGATCTTCCTCATCATCATGTTCAGACTCACTGTGAGAAGAACAACATCCTGCATCTAGCTCTGCTTTATTTACTTTTTTTTCTTCTAAAGCACAGCAAGCTTGTTTATCATCCATATCCTGTTTGTGTGTCATTTTAGATAATTTATTTTAAAAAAAGAAGAACTAATAACAATCAAAAGTGGTACTATTACTGTAAAGTTAGTTGAATTTAGTGTTTTATCTTTTGATATAGCACATAAAATTACCGTTAATAATAGCCTGATAATTATTTATTTACAATAAAATGTTTCAGAATCGAATTCTTTTCGTTTTCAAACAATAATCATAGTGTTTAAAGTACTATTTGTCCTTTTTAGTACTTTTTTTATTAATCCATTTATTAACTTTATAACTAAGATAAGCCGAGCCAGTGCCGATAATTGCTCCTGCAAATACATCACTTGGATAATGAACCCCTAAATGCATTCGAGAATATCCCACTGCCCCTGCCCAAACAAATGATGGGGCAATAACATACCATTTAGGATAAGCCAAACTCAGTGATGTTGCTGTTGCAAAAACTAAAGAAGTATGCCCCGAAGGAAAAGAATTACCAACAGATGATGTTGCTTGATCGATATCCGGATAGGTTTCAAATGGTCTCTCTCTTTTTATAGTATGTTTCAATGCAGTGGTAATAAATGCATTTACTAAGAATGCTTCACCTATAAAAATCGCCTGTTTCTTGATGGTACTGTCTTTCTTAATTAAAGCAACCGAATATAGAATAATGGGAGTTGCTACACTGATTGGAACCGCACTATTTGTTACTAATTTAAAAGTAGGATCTAAATTCTTATTTCTATGAACATTGATATCCCGTAAAATATTTATATCACTATTTTGAGCATTTACAAAAGTCATGCAAAAAAGCAATACAATTAGATAGACTTTTGTAAAAACGGTATTCCTATTTTTCATCAAACAGTTTTTATCTCAAATATACTATAATACAGGCAAAATTTGTAATGAAATACTGCTAATAAAATCATTTTAACAAAAAAATAGTCCAAATGAAATTGTCTATAATTTCATTTGGACTATTTTATTATTCCGTCAAAGTAAGCTTAATTTATAATCGCTTCATAAATCACCTTTTGGATATCTTCCCGAAT
>Ga0073921_1000046_pt1 | contig 9413 bp, 6 predicted proteins | sample GWRWT3_30Apr14_FD_70954 | JGI IMG/M metagenome (GOLD analysis project Ga0073921, IMG submission 70954) | Sand microcosm microbial communities from a hyporheic zone in Columbia River, Washington, USA - GW-RW T3_30-Apr-14 | ecosystem: Engineered > Artificial ecosystem > Sand microcosm > Unclassified...
GATAACATATTCATAAATCCAGATGCCATATCTCTAGCACCCACTTGAAGTGGTATCAAAAAATTAGAAAATGTACCACTTAATCCCGCAGTCAAAACAAAAAAGACCATAATGGTACCGTGCATAGTAACCAAAGCTAAATAAAAATTGGGATCTAATTTACCTAATCCTGATGCAGGATCAATAGTAACCCACTGCCCAAGTAAAGGCTTCATCCAAGCCATATCCATGTCTGGAAAACCCAATTGTAACCTGAACACTACTGACATTAAACCTCCAATAAAAGCCCAAATAATACCTGAAATCAAATATTGTTTTGCTATAACTTTATGGTCTTCGCAGAAAATATATTTTCTAATAAACCCCAATTCGTGATGCTCTTCATGAGCATGATCATCATGGGAATGTACATCTACTTTAGAACTAGTTGACATATCTATATTATTTTAATTTTGCTAATAATTTATTACCAATCACTCTTGAAGCTACAACCTTCGTTGTATCTTCCTTAACTTCTGCCACAGGAGCAGGCTCTTGTGCAATATATTTTAAAGCCTTCGCTTTCAAATTTGCGGGTACTTTATCGAGTAAAGCAGCATTCTCCGTAAGAAGTGGCTTTTGATTTTTCTTCCATTTCTCATAATCTGCAGGCTCATCCACTACCAAAAGCATTTTCATTCCGAAATGAGATCTACCACACACCTCAGTGCAAGCGACTTCATAGTTAAAATCTGGTTTACCTAATTCTGCCCTCATATCCTCTGTACTCTTGTCAGCTACAAACCAAAACTTGGTAGGCATACCCGGTACTGCATCCATCTTTACTCTCATGTGAGGCATAAAAACACTATGCAAAACATCTCTTGCTCTAATTTTAAGTAAAACTGGCTTACCTTTAGGAATGTGAATTTCTGAAGTATTTGAAAAATCATCAAAAGAATTTTCATCACTAAAATCTACACCCATAGGATTTCCACCCGCGTCATCCATTAATTTATAATTATAATCCCCCAACTTATTGTCGTCAGCTCCAGGATAACGGACAGTCCAAGCAAATTGCTTACCCATTATTTCAATAACCTCGGCATTTGCTGGAGCTTCATCCATAACTTTGGTCCACACTTTTAAACCAGAAAAAACTAAACCCGCCATAACGACAGCAGGAATTGCTGTCCAAACTATTTCTAAATTATTATTGTGTGTAAAAAAAGCAACTTTCCGACCTTTTTGATACCTGTATTTATACGTAAAATAAAATAAAACAGAATTAATTAAAAAGAAAGCAATCATAATAACAATCATAGAAACCCAAAACCAATAGTCTGTTTCTTTACCATGAATAGAGGAAGCCTCTGGCAAAAAATCTTTCTTAGCATTATTAAATGACCAAACAATACCAATGATACTAAGCAACCAAAAAACGAATAATCCCAAACCATTCGCAGAATTACTTTTATCAGGAGCTCCTAGGTATTCTGTTTCTTCTGAGTCTTTTGTTTTATCTAATCCTTTAAGAATTGTTTGTGCTTTACTGACCACTAAAAAAGTGAGAACAATAAACAAAAGGGAAAGTAGTACTATTAAAATTGTCATTTTCTAAAAATTATAATTCTAAATATATAATCTAATGTTAAATAAAATTGTTTACAAAAATTTAAATATCGTGATGTAAACTTTCCTCTAAGAATGGATGATTCTTTGCTATCAAATTACCTTTAGAAAGCTGATTAGCTACAAAATAGATAAATAAAGATGCAAAAGTCAAGGTTGTTCCCCATTCAATAATTCCTATACCACCTTGATTCTTAGCTATTCCCGGCATTTGCATTTGATAAAAATCAAACCAGTGACCAATTAAAATTGAACCACATGCTAATTTTAAAAAAGTGTAGTTTCTTTTAGATTCCCTTGCCATTAAAATTAAAAAAGGAAAAATAAAGTTTAATAAAATATTTAATAAAAAAGGTGCGAAATATCTTCCATCATGTCCTGAAAAGCGCTCTCTAAAGTAAATAGTTTCTTCAGGAAGATTTGCGTAAAATATCAAAAGAAATTGGCTAAACCACACATAAGTCCAAAAAACAGAGAAACCAAACATCAATTTACCTAAATCATGAATGGAACTAAACTTAACCGCTTTCAAATATCCTTGCTCTTTTAAAAGAATAATGGTTAACATCATAGCTGAAAGACCTGCAACATGCCACGAAGCCAAATGATACCATCCAAACATTGTTGAAAACCAATGAGAATCAATTGACATGGATAAATCCCAAGCTGCAGTAGATGAAGTAACTGCAAAAAATATTAAAAACATCTTGGAAAAATTACGGCTTTTATGATAATAAGCTAAATCGCCATATTGATCTTCTAAAAGAGAATTCTTTCTAATCTGAGTCCACAAATAATACCAAACTACGAAATAGGAGATGATACGAGCTAAGAAAAAGCCATTATTTAGATACCAAGACTTACCCGCTATTATCTTATCGTAGGTTGCGCTTCCCTTTTCCATTATTCCAGGGGTAGTCCAATGAAAAATTATTTCTCTAGTAGTAGGAATAAGATACAAAGCTAAAATAATTGCAGCCGGAACGATTATAAATGAAGGAAACGCTTCTGGAACTCTTTTAAATGAAACATACCAACCTGCCTTTGCAACATAGTTATAAGATAGAAAAAAAGCTCCTACAACAGATATACCTAAAAAATAAACACTATTCATCCACAAATTAGCAACTATTCTTGAAAAAAGTGTAGCTCCATGATGACCTTCGGCGTGCTCACCACCCGAATGTTCTGCACCATGAGCTGCAGATTCCCAAACACCTATACTCCAATGCTTAGATATTAAAAAAGCACCAAGTGCTACAAGGGCTACACCAAGTATTGCAGAGAAAATGAGTTTTTTCTTTAATTCAGGATTAAAGTCAAATGATTCATCTAAGGATGGTATTTCGTGCTTATGAGCCATTTTATATAAATTTACTATTAACGCTTAAAATAAAATTAAAAATAAGTAAGGTATTTTAACTACCTAATTGTAACCTATGAACATAATGAACTATCTTCCATCGCTCCGCAGGAGTAACTTGTCCTTTTAATGACCACATTCTTCCCTTTCCATACGTTATTACATGAAAAATATGACCATCATTTAGGTTTTTATATGCATCAGATGCATAATTTGGAACCCCTTTATAGAATTTTGCAACTTTCCCATCTCCTGCTCCTCCAGCTCCATGACAATGTTGACAATTGCGTTCATATAAAACCTTCCCTTCTTCTTCTACTTTTTCAGACCAAGGCATGGGATTTTTTAAATTAGTAGAAGCAGCTGCTAATCCATCTTTGTTAATGTCATAAACCATTATATCATTTATTACGCTGCTATCACCTTGAACGAAACTAGTTTGAAAATTTCTTCTAGCAATTGTTCCTTCAACGGGATAACGCATATTTAATCCATTTGCATTAATGGTATTCTTCTTTATTTGAGTCTGTGGTTCATAACCTAAAGAATTGTACATATTTGGAGCATACTCCCAACCAGTAGAGTTCTTACTATCGCATCCAAAAAGTGAACCACCGATTACAAGTGTTAAAAACAATTTTATATATGATTTCTTATTATTCATTTTTAATGATTTTAAATCTCTTAAATTTCTTTTACATTCACTTCAGAAGCACCTGTTGACTTCAAAATATCAGATATTTCTACTTCGGAAATACTATTTTTACCCATATCAATAGCCATTACAAATTTATCATCTGTGCTTCTTAGATCAAAAATTATTGGTTTAGCACTAGGAACTAATCCTTCCATAAAGAAAAAAGTGAAAGCCATTCCATATGAAGCTAATAATACAGTTAATTCAAAAACAATTGGGATATTTGTAGGGAAGGGGAAAAAGTTTTTTCCTCCAATATTCATTGGCCAGTCAATTCCCATAGTCCAAAAAGTAAGTAAAAAAGCTAAAGTTGTACCTGTCATTCCAAAAAGAAATGCTGGAACTCCCATTCTTGGTCTTTCATATCCTAAAGCGGAGTCTAATCCATGAACTGGATAAGGACAGTAGACTTCATGTATCTTAATGTTACTTCCCCTAATTTTACCTACGGCACTCATAACGACGTCTTCGTCTTCAAAAATGCCTACTAAATATTTCTTATCTGCCATTTTTCTGATAATTTCTTTTTAATTAATGAGCTGATACTTTTGATTTTTCTACTGTTTTTTCGGAGGAAGTTTTTAGCACTGCTTTGACCTCAGCCATATTAATTACAGGCAGAAATTTAGAAAACAAGAAAAAACAAGTAAAGAAAAAGCCAAACGAAAACAAATAATCTCCTATGTCTCCCATTCTAGGTGTAAAATAAGTCCAGCTTGAAGGAAGATAATCTCTGTGCAATGAAGTAACAATAATTACAAAACGCTCAAACCACATTCCTATATTTACAACAACAGCAATAACAAATGAGATTACAATATTCTCTCTCATACTTTTAAACCAAAATATTTGAGGAGACAGAACATTACAAGTCATCATCATTGCATATGACCACCATAATGGACCTGTTGCTCTATTCAAAAAGGCATAACTTTCGTACTGAACTCCAGAATAAAATGCAATAAAAAATTCAGTAATATATGCAACCCCAACTATTGATCCTGTTACAGTTATGATTTTATTCATTAAACCGATATGTTCTATTGTAATATAATCTTCAAGTTTATACACCACCCTGGTTACCAACATTAAGTTCTGAACCATCGCAAAACCTGAAAAAATTGCACCTGCCACAAAATAAGGTGGGAATATTGTAGTATGCCATCCTGGTATTACTGAAGTAGCAAAGTCAAATGATACAATTGTATGAACTGAAAGTACTAAGGGAGTGGATAAACCTGCTAAAATTAAAGATACATCCTCATATCTAGCCCATGTCTTAGCTCCTCCTGTCCATCCTAGTGACAATGCACCATATATACTTTTCCTTACTCCAGTAGCTCTATCTCTAATTGTGGCTAAGTCAGGAACTAAACCGATATACCAAAACAGACATGAAACAGAAAAGTAAGTCGAAATTGCAAAAACGTCCCAAACTAAAGGTGAATTAAAGTTAACCCATAACGATCCAAAGGTATTAGGTAGAGGCAATGCCCAATATGCCAACCAAGGACGACCCATGTGCATTACAATGAATGAGGCTGCACAAAGTACAGCAAATATAGTCATAGCTTCTGCTGCCCTATTAATTGAAGTTCTCCATTTTTGACGAAATAAAAGTAGGATTGCAGAAATTAGCGTCCCAGCGTGACCAATACCAACCCACCAAACGAAGTTAGTAATATCCCATGCCCAACCGACGGTTTTGTTTAAACCCCAAACGCCGAGACCTTCCCACCAGGTCCATAGAACCCAAGATCCTCCATAAAGCAACACCAAAACGGAAATTGAAAAAGCTATTTTCCATTCTTTAGTAGGTTTACTTTCTACATGTCTGCATATATCTTCAGTAACATCGTGATAGGTTTTACCACCGGTTACCAAATGTTCTCTTATAGGTGAAACTACTGACATACTATTATCCTAAAATTTGTTAAGAACTATTTTTAACTATTGAATTTACAAAAAATTAATGAGCAGCATGTTCTGCACTGTGTGCTGGTTCTGCAACTTTTTTCCCTTCGTCTTTATTTCTAATTTTTACTAAATAATTTACTTGAGGCCTTACATTTATTTCTTCTAAAACTTGGAAAGCTCTTCCTTCTTCTTCTCTTTCCAAAATTTTTGATATTTTAGACTCCGGATCTAACATATCTCCGAAAGTAATAGCACCTGTAGGACATGATTGAGAACATGCAGTTTCAATCTCTCCATCTATTGGACGACGCTTCTCTTTTTTGGCTGTTAATTTACCAGATTGAATACGCTGAACACACATAGAACATTTCTCAATAACTCCCCTAGATCTAACAGTAACATCAGGGTTAATAACCATTCTGCCTAAATCGTTATTGAAATGAAAATCGAAATTGTCATTCTCAAAATATTTAAACCAGTTAAATCTTCTTACTTTATACGGACAATTGTTTGCGCAATAACGAGTACCTACGCAACGATTATAAGTCATTTGGTTTAACCCTTCAGAACTATGAGTAGTAGCTAAAACTGGACAAACAGTCTCACAAGGAGCGTTTGAGCAATGCTGACACATCATGGGCTGGAACATAACTTCAGGATTTTCAGAAGCTTTTTCCATATCTTTATATCCTCCAAAAGTTCGGTTTTCGGGATCTGCATCACTAGAATAATATCTATCAATTCTAATCCAGTGCATTTCTCTTGCTCTAGCTACTTCCGCCTTTCCAACAACTGAAACGTTGTTCTCTGCTTGACAACTTACCAAACAAGAAGAACAACCAGTACATGTATTTAGATCAATTACTAAACCCCAACTATGATTTTTCTTTTCGTGTCCATTCCAAAGTGTAACAGAATATGGTTTTTTCAAACCATCTGATGTAGAAATCATTGGCTCATATCTTCCAGCCTTCTGATTCTTAACATACTCAGAAAGAATGGACTCTTGAACCACTGCCTCACGCCCCATAACTGTTTCATGTGTTTGGGTTTGAGGAAGCGTATAGCCATCTTTAGTTTTTTCAACTTTTACACCACCTACCCATAGATTTGATGAAGATGATGAACCAGATAACATACTTAATACTTCAACACCTGTATTTCCAGCTTTGCCAGCAGCTGTTCTTCCATAACCCATTGCAACTCTAACTGTATCGTGTGCTTGACCAGGCTGTATTAATAATGGAAGTTCAACACTTTTATTTCCGACAGTGATTTTTACTATATCCCCTTGAGCGAGATTTAATTTTGTTGCTGTTTTTTGGGAAAAAGAAGCGGTGTTTTCCCACGTAACTTTAGATATTGGGTCTGGAGTTTCTTGTAACCAAGGATTATTTGCTTGTAATCCAGTTCCGATTGTTACGTTTTCAAAAACTGATAATTCTAAATCAGAACCTTTCGTTTGTCCTATTGCAGCTGCTGCAGCTGCAAGATTGCCCGAAAAAGAAGCTCCTACTTTAACAGAATTGGGAGTTTCAAATACCCCATCATGCAATACTTGTGACCAAGATTTTCCATTTAAAATATTTGCCACCCAGAAGCTTTTAAGATATGCCTGATAATCACCTGGCTTGCCTGCCCAATTCAATAAACTAGATTCTCCTTGACGAGAATTAAAAATATTAGAAATAACAGGCTGTGTTAAAGAATAATATCCTTGTTTAGGAGAAGCATCTCCCCAAGATTCTAAAAAGTGGGTATTTAGTGCTACATATTGACATAATGAAGCAGTTTCATCTGCTCTTTCAGCAATAGCGACACTAAGTTTCACTTTCTTTAAGCCTTCAGCAATGTTTGAACCACCTAGATAATCATAAACAGGATTTGAGCCTAAAAAGATAACCGCATCAACAGACCCGGATTTTAATTCAGTAGTAAAATTTGCCATTGCAATATCACTACCTTGTTTATAATTAACTGTTGTTCCAAAATCTATAGTATTTCCTAAGTTTCCTAATATGCTATTTATGGCATTAACAATAGTTTGAATAGCAACATCATTAGAACCAGATACAACTAAACTAGTTCCTTTAGCTTTTACTAAATCTTGAGCACATTTATCTAAATGCTCCACTTCCAACTTTTGGGAATTAATGGATGAACCACCAGTAATTGCAACTATTTTATTATAAAGATTCGCAACTAATGCACCTTCTTGGGAAGGCTTGTACATACCACGATAATCGGCATTTGCGCCAGAAACAGTCATTCCAGTTTCAAACTGATAGTGGCGAGACATAGTAGTTTTTCCGTCCTTTCCAGATTTCAATCTACGTGTTTCGGCCCATTGTGCAGCAAACTCAATTGGTGACAACCAAGTTCCCAAAAAATCACAATTTATTCCAACAATAACCGAAGCTTTGTCAAATAAATAGGAAGGGATAGCGGCTTTGCCGAAAGATACACTGTTCGCCTCAATAATTCCTGAGACAGAATTTGTATCATAAGTAATATGTTTAGTACTTGGATATTTCGATGTAAAATCAGCGATTACAGCTTTTGTTGCTGGTGATAAGATAGTATTGGAAACTATTCGAACATTAGCAGATTTAGATAAAGCAGAAGAAACTTCATTATCTAATGCCTCCCAAGAAATTTTCTTTCCACCTTTGGTTGGATCCTTCAGTTTATCATTATCATATAAAGAAAGCAAGGAAGCATGAACCGGTGCGTTTACACCGCCTTTGGTTACTCCTGAAAGTTTATTTCCTTCAATTTTTACTGGACGACCTTCCCGTGTTTTTACTAAAATACTTGCATAATGACCTCCTAAAGTGTAAGAAGATGCATAGTAGTTTGGAATACCTGGTTCAATATCCTCTGGCTTATTTAGATAAGGAATAGCTTTTCTAACAGGTGCATCACATGCGGCCAAAGAAACGGCAGCAACACCAAACCCTAACATTTTTAGGAAATCCCTACGATAGGTTCCTCCTTCAATTTCTTCAAGATTAAACTCTCTATCAGCATTTTTTACAACACTAATATCGTTTTTCAACTCTTCAATACCTTTCCAATACTTTTTACTAGTATTCTCCATTCGTTTATATTGATTTCTCTTTGTTCAAAAATAAGAGGATAATTTATATTAATAATGACATTTAGCACATTCTAATCCACCAATGTCTTCTACCTTCATTGTTTCTTTGCTAGTGCTATTATGAGCCGTTAACAAAGCATCATAATATGCATTTCCTTTTGAATTTACATCCGTTTTTCTATGACAATCAATACACCAACCCATAGTGAGTGTTTTACGTTGTTGTACAACTTCCATTTTATTTACTTCGCCATGACAATTTTCACAATCCAAACCAGCCACATTAGTATGTTGTGCGTGATTAAAATATGCCAAATCTGGAAGATTATGAACTCTTACCCACTCAACAGGCTGATCCTTTTCTAATGCAGTGTATATCTTTTGAATTTCAGGAGATTCCCTTTTTATGGTATTATGACAATTCATGCAAATGCTTGAGGAAGGAATACCTGCTTGTTTACCTTTGTATACACCAGTGTGACAATTTGCACAGTTTATTTGCATTTCACCCGCATGTAATTTGTGAGAAAATGCAATTGGTTGCTTAGGTGCATATCCTTGATGCACACCAATACTAAACATTCCGTCTAAAGTTGCTTTAGTTCCTAGAATAATAAATAGCCAAACCACTGCCGACCGAATGGTCTTGTTTGAGGCTAAACCCTTTAAATTATCTTTGAATGTATCTAGAGCAGTCTTAGAGGATAAACCTTCCGTATCAGTAG